>Ga0210059_1003177_pt1 | contig 26174 bp, 15 predicted proteins | sample Ectturendosymbi2_FD_188042 | JGI IMG/M metagenome (GOLD analysis project Ga0210059, IMG submission 188042) | Ecteinascidia turbinata endosymbiont from Florida, USA - Sample 2 (SPAdes) (version 2) | ecosystem: Host-associated > Tunicates > Ascidians > Unclassified | place: Key West, Florida... | reverse complement strand
CTACCACTTGACGACTCTATACTGTAGTCCTGGGATGGTTTCTGACTGTAATTTTGCGATGAAGCTGTAGATTCAAAATCAACTCCGGGGCTTTGCGCTTCAAATAAATCGCTCTCTTTCGAAGATTCACTGTTTGCTCCAGTGGGTTTTGTTGCAAGCACGCCACTTGGAGAATACGTTGCCTCACTGCTAGATAATTCAAATGTATTCGACAAAAACGACGCACTGCTAGCAATGGTGCTCAGCGAATTTGTGGACGAGGAAGAATCTTTCACATTGGTTGTCACCACGTGCAATGGTACATTTGTGGAAGAACCTGCTCCTACTGCCCAAGTGTTTGATGATTCTGTGCTACCGATCGAAGTGTTGATAGAATCAGTCTTTTCATCATAACCAGCTGACATGCTGACTCCTGATTGCATTGGTTGTTTAGAAACCGAGGTGAAATGTGACGTCGCATCTCCAGTCTCTGAGCTTGGAAGTGTTGCTTGAAAATGTGCACCATCTGCCTTTTCAGAGGTAATCGTAGCATTTGATGATTTTGCTGATGGCGTTGTTTGAAATGTTGTCAGTACAGACGCGAAAGTATGGCTTAGATCTGATTCTGTGTTTTTTTGTTTGGATAATGTTGATGAGTCTATTGCCGATTGGAGCAATTCTGAAGTCTCTGAAATTGAAGCAAATCCAGATGTTGTTGATGCCATGAACTCACTTGGTTTAAAGTGCTCGGAAGCAGAACTAGACTCTTGTGGCTGTGTTTCTGAAGCGTTGAATTGGTGTGAGAGGCCTTCAACCGAAGAAATCTCATCTTCTAGTGTAGGTTGTTGGTTCAAAGTAGTATGTGCAGCTGATCCGGTTTCTGTTATCATTTGTGTTTCTTCGCCTAAAAACGAAGCTGTAAAGATTTCTCTCTGTGTAGAAGTGAGTCTGACGGTGGTTTCGTCACTCGCGTTAATAACGGTTGACAACTGAACACTGGTACTTTCTGTGTAATTTTTTTCCTCCGGCCTTGGTGTCAACATGCCAGCATATGTACTAGACGCAGCACTTGCATGCGACAGCACATGCTCTGCTGTGGCAATAAACATATCCTCTGAATAGTTGTTGCCAGTGCTTGGTTCTGTACCGGTTTCAGGGTTTTCTGTCTGGGTCACAGTTTCGCTTGGTTTCAAATTTTCTGTCGAGAGAACGCTGGGTGTTGGTTGCTCTATAAATGCAGCTACTGTTCCATTCACTTCTTCCACCAAGTCTAACCAACTAGTGCTGGTGACGTTTACCAAAGTCCCACCACCACTCGCGTTTTCAACAGCCCTTGGCAGGGCAGTCACGTTTTGTTTGAGCATTGTTGTATCTGGTTGATCAGGAAATGTGGTAGTTACTACAAATGTTTCAAGGTCAGACGTAGTATTTGCAGAGCTGTATGCAATATCTGGTTCCGTGTAGCTGACAGGCAAAGATGCTGAGTCATCTTCTGATCCCCCGGACCCTTCCCCGGCGCCAGCAACGTCGTTGAGGCTTTCTGCGCTTACGTCAACATATGTGTTTGAACTTGCTATGAATACGGAAACATCACTGCTATTGTCCACTGTTTCGTAGGTCGAAGTCCAGTTGCTTGCTGGTGTAGTCGCTTGTAACCCATCATCAGAAAAGTCACTTACAGAATTGTCTGTCGTTTCTGAAACAGTTAGAAGTGTAATTTCGTCATAGACAGGCTGGTGATATTACAAAATGTTTAAAAATAAATCGCCACTGTTCAACACAAGGTTTGTAAATAGAAAAAAGTAGGCCTACCAGTAATTTTGACAATTTGCCTAATTCTACTGGCGAGCATGGGCGCAATTTGGTGGGGGACACGGAGGACGTGTCCCCCCCACTTTTTCAGATGGGGGGACATAATATGCCATGTCCCCTCTACTTTTTTGTCTTTAGGTTTTGTATTTGGAGAGGTTTTAAAAATAAAAGTGATGTTTGTCACGTTTAGTGTGAAGAGTTTTTCATGTTAGATGGTAGGCCATACATAGCCAAGTTGATGTTGAAACAGAGTTTGGTGTGGTATCACTGATTCTGTTAGTTTGTGAATTTTAGCTTCGATAAAATAATTTTTAGAATTTTTCAAGTTTCTATAGACCGTTAAAGATGTTTAACTGCTTCTGTCCGACATCTTCACCTGTGTGGTATGCTGTTAGAAAGGTTATTTTCTTGCAACAGTGAGAGTATTACAGCTGCACATGTGAGAGACCACAGTACAGCCATGAATTGTTCCAGGCAGAAATGTAACTGGCTTTGCTTGCTGTAACGTTGGTTGTCACGTATTCAGAAACAGACAGCGTATAATTTAATGATGCTAGTATATGTAATGTTAGAAAGTTAGATTTTCAGGCAAATCTCTGCGAACCTTTTGCCGAAGACAAAAATTAGCACTATTTTGGAGACTCAGTTTTGGGATAGGGAGCTCAGCAAAAGACTGTTTTCAACCATTAGTGAACAGGATTTCAATCAAAACGTTGGAGACGTCGCCTACAGTATTTACCTAGCTGTATATTGACCTATAACCAGGGCCGGATCAAACCAACGCGAGGCCCCGCGCAACGTCGTGACCCCGATGCCCCCTAAACGCTTAGCGCCACTGCGCCGCGTTCACATGCACTCGTTTGAACTTTACAGAACCACCAGCCAAAAACGTCAAAACTGATGCGATTTGGCAGCTTACACTTCAGAGACGATTGGAGGTGATCATGTACGGCGGTTCGTATGGGGTTAATTTCTTTAAACAGAAAGTTGTATCACAAAAAACAAAGAATAGGCGAATCTTCAAACGTTCACTTCAATTTAAGGTAATAGGCACTTTTCAGCATGTGACCAGGGTTCCCACTGCGGGTTTTCCCACTCAGATATGTTTTTTAGTCGATCTGCGTGTCTAGATGCTTTATGAAGTGATAAATTCATCAGTAACCTCAATGTGTTCAGTAATATAAAGATAATTTTATATTACAATGTTTGTATGTGCATATCATGTGAAAAGTATGCATATCGGATGAACCAGAACGTGTTCAATCCGTTTCATATCCTCAAGTAAGATCATTTTCGGGATTATGTATGTAATGTTATTGTCTCTAATGCTAATTGAAGCAACTCGTGAAACAAGGGTTAGGACTGAAAAAGTTATTTTCAATTAGAGGAAGAAGGCATATTGGGATTACAGTATATTTTTGTGAGATTTTAGATCCCGCTGCAGTTCAAGATTGCACAAAATTTCCTAGCTAATAACAAACCTACTCCAACACTTACTGAGAGATATCATGAGCGAAGTATGTTACCTGCGTTATAAAAAAGGTCTTGAGCAAAAAAAGGTCGTCCAAATGTTAATGTTTGCGATGCAGAAAAAAAATTTGGAAGAGCAAATATAATTAAATCAGTATTCGATTACCATTTCAAATCAAACAAACATGCTCATATGTTTTTATTCGTAACACAAGCTTTCTGGGTTTTCATTGCACGGATATGGTTTTTTTTGGGTGCAATCCGGGTTTATTTGAAATCACTGAATGGGAGCCCTGCATGTGACTGTTGAACACATCTTGGCAGGTAATGCAGCGAGACAGTGACACTACTGATAGTGGTAAGCCACGTAGTTTTATACTGTGTGAAAAGAAGCATGAGTAAATCTGTAGCAGTGCTCCCACAAGTTTGAAAAATCCATTGTTAGTGTGAGGCTGTGATCAAGGTGCTCCAGTGAATAGCTTAATCAAACGACTCTTATTCCGGCTTCTTTTCAAACAGTATAAAAATATGTGGCTTGTTAGAATACGTCTATTCAGACTTGTGGGGATACGTCTTTATCGTTAAGGTTTAGTTGTGACTTCTTAGTGAGCACTAATAAGTGCAAAGCTATATTTGTTTTGGCGAGTTTTCGTAATTCATCTGCTCAGTTTTTCAAGCCTGCGTGGTGTTATAACTTTAGTAAGTTATGTGATAGTCTTGTCAACATTTAAAGTAGTTCTTTTCATTGCTTCAAACAGTTTTGCGAGAGTGTCTAACTTCCTTGCTTTTTCACCGCTCATGTTGTTCTGGCCGTTGATTATTCTTAAATTGACTTATGTCTAAAACGTGCTCGAAAAAAATGGATATTAGACAGTTTATGAAACAAAGTACTGTACAAAAACATTTCAGATAAAACATTGAGAAATGAGGTTCAACCAGCACAGACTAATGGGTAGAAAGGGTAAAGCGTTTTGTGAATATCCATTTGCAGTGCATCGTCAGCAACCTGAAAAGGATAAGCAAAATTTCGACGTTGCCCCTCCCTGGAACAATTTCTACGGACGTCCGTGGATGAACTGATTTCGATCTAATTCTTGGGTAATAAAGCGTGATTCTGTTTGGTTCAATTCTTGTAAGTCACTCAAAAACGATAAGTGCCAAATTTGTCAGACTCCTTAACCGATGATAAACGCAATAATCAAAGAGCTCTACAATTTGGAGGCGTGGTGAACAGCCTAAAAACATGAAGATCCAGTAAAGGAGCGTTTTGATATTCAAGCGCGAGGCCCCAGGCATTTGCCCGGTTTGCCCAATGGTTACTCCGGCCCTGCCTATAACATAGGGACTTGACTCGGAAATAAGGATAAAATATACATTTGTCCTTACTTCTTGTAATGTCGTGACAATGGTGACCAACAAATCCAGAAGATATTTTTTCCTTGACTGTTACAATTTGTGCTTGTGCTGAATGCATTGGTTCGTAAGTCATCTGATTTGCTTAAGTTTAGCCAAACCCACGGTGCAGCAATGTTTTCATCCAAATGCGAAACATTTGCTTTACAGATACATCACACCTAATTTGTTGGATATTCTTTTCGTGTTGAAGGTGAAACTTGGTACTTTTTGCCAATTCACCGTTGGGCACTTTGATTTAATCTCAAATATATTTTTGTGTCGTTATGCAAGTAGAACTCTTAGAATCAAACTTTTGACATAGTGCAGAGTTATAAGTCTGGCCGGGCTTTTCGGGTCGGGCTCGGGCTTAAGTTTGTCAAAATATTTCGGGCCTGCATACAAAACTTTTTCACAACATCAAGAGCAACGACTATTTTCTTTCGTGACGTACATTTGTTGTGCTCACTGCGGTAACTTCTGTGAGTGAAGTGATTATGATTTTTCATCAGCTGATTCTGTTTGCAAACACAGCTGCGTTCTTTTATTCTCTGCTGGGATTAGTTTCACACAATTTTTGAGAAGGCGACAGTGGTGAGGAAATTATCACGCGATGGCGTTGCGTCGAAAAGATCAATCACTCACGCGATTCTTGGCTGGTTTTAAGAAGCCTACAAGCCGGCTTTTCATATCTATGAAGCTATCCTAGAAAGTTTCTTTTATGCCTATAGCGCATCGTAGATAGTTTCGTGATTGTTTTTCTTTGAGAAACAGTATATTCCGCAGTATTATCATTGACTAACATGATACGTTTGTGCCAGATTATGCCAACGTTTTGGTCAAGGTGGTTGCTATTTTGGGTGTGATAAACCGTGTACCTGCAATTACACCTACACATAACGTTTTTTGTTTCTCCGCAGTTTCGCATATCTGAACTCCCTCGGTAAATTTGGCTTTCAGGCCTAAATCGGGCTTCAAAAATAAATGTCAGGCTCGAGCCGGGTTCGGGCTTGTGATTTCGGTCTCGGGCAGGGTTCAGGCTTCAAAATGAGGCCCATTTACAACTCTGTGTGGTTATGTAGGCAGGGGCCAACAAGGGGAGATTGAAAGGATACGTCTTCCACCCACCAACAGTAAAAATAGATTGAAACCATTTTGTGAAGTAGGCTACGCTAATTTTAGGCCAAATGTTTTTGGTACAGGTAAGAGGATATCAATGGAGATTTTGGTAGGGGTGGAGGTGCATGCATGCTGCCCAGTAGCGTTAAAAACATTTGTAGCTTTTTGAAAAAACGGAAATGTGCAAGAAAAATATTTATCGTCTTTGCCACGTTAAGCGACTTGAACAAGACATCAAATCGCGCTGTAACCCACACTTGTAAAATGCATGAAAACGGAAGTGTTCTACTGTAAGAGTGGTGTGCACGTGCGACCAATGCGATTCAGCATTTTCTGCACTCCAACTGACAGCTCTGATAAAACCCAATTAATGTGTTCTACTATATTGCTGTGCTTTACATCCAAACACGATATTAATGGAAACAGGCTGAACTACAGTACCGTGTCCAGCAACAAATTTAAGTATTTTAATATGTAAGTCATCTGCAAGGACAAAGCAAAGCGTGATTAGTGTTGCTCTCAAAACACATCTAGAAATAAGATTGGGAATCTGTATATATAAAACGTCGCTTCTGCATAGACCCGATGACTATATTGGTTTCACACCAAGCTGCCCCCCCCCCCACATTTTGCTAAAAAATTGCGCCCATGCTGGCGAAGTTACTCAACTGCAACAACTTCATTTATTTTAAGTCCGTAACAGCTTTATGGTGTTTAGTGATGTTGGCAAAGTACCGGTTTTATTACACATACTGGCATCAACTGGGGCATTCAGACAATTTGATATGAAAGACAAAAGGAGAGTAAACGCTTGTAAGGAGGAAAAAATATTTCTGTAAGCGCTCATAAACGCAACCTTACTTCATTCCAGTTGGGTCTATCTAGACAGGAAATTTTTGGGAACATACGTTTCGCTCGCTTTGTAGAAAATACGGTACTGCTACTGCCAATATGATCAAGATAATGACTTTAGGTCCAAAGTCTATAAAATGCTCCTGTCTCCCATTGTAATTTTTTGTACATATAGAACTTTTCTACTTGAGGTTTCTGTTACAAATCGCTCAATTCACTATAGCATGAACAGTAGATCGAAACTAACACTTGGTGCAAATTTTTTGTTTATCATAAAAGCGTTAAGCTGCTCATTACTGAATATCTGACATAAAAATGTAAAACTTATTTAATTTTGCTTTTTTTGTGGAAAATGTACGTGAAAGCAATTTACATTATTCCAGAATAACTTTCCTTAAACCTGCAAGCTTTCATGATAATAATGGGTGTTTTTTGAAAATATGATATTATTTGCATGGAGTAACCAAACAATAATTTCTGTCAATTGTTGTTAACTAACTTCTCTGAGACCAACGTCAATTGTTGCAAGCTGAACCATTCCTTCTGTAATAGATGAATATAGCATAAGTGGAAAAAGAAAATATTTTTGTTTGCGTAAAGATACCGGAGATTTGTCTTAACAATCAGCAGGAGTGTCATCCATGGAGATCAGTAGTGACAGGAGCCTCATTTTGAGTTGGCACCCCGTACTTTAAATGAGAGATGACCGTTTTAGTCTTTCACTGATACTGGCCATTCCAACTGTTTTTTAACCCATCCATTCAACAGTCTTGGGCGACGAGTCTGACAGTCAGGTGTAGCTTTGTGCATTATGTATTATTAAATTGTTGATCTTGATTTATACACGAAGTTATCAAACGCGCAGCGGATACTCAAAAGAAACAAAATAGCTTCAATTTGCTTCAAACAACAGTTTTTATGAACCAGATTTTTTTACAAACTAACCACTTTGAAACTTGTGTCAAGCAGAGAGAAACTTCGTCATGGAATGAGCATTAAACTTGCTGGTGGCACTAAATTTTATATTTTTATTTATTACGGGTATCTATTGGGCACAGGGTCAACATCACATTAGTTGAAAGAACGCAAGGGTACAGAAATGCTTATACACAACTTTGCACGGTGTAGAAGTTGGTACGCGCAGTTAATGCTGAAGAAGAACGAACACCGCAACGAAGTACCAGTAATGATTGCGTTCGGTCATCGTCAAACAGAAGCGTAACATCATGGGAGAAAAATGGAGATTTGCAAAAAAATGCGTAAGACAATTTAAAATGAGCGGATAGAAAAGTTGGATGAAAATGCCAATCGTTTAAAGGCGTATCAATTGTTTCAAATCGAAGCATGAAATGTTCTGACGAAATGGGTAATTTGGTGTGACGAACACTTACGTTCCCTGGAATGTAATGCAAAAATCGATAGGCATTGTTACTGTACAGGCAACGCCGAGGCGTTTTGTACTAGATTGTTTATATCTGCACCGCAATTGGCAGGCAATACGCACGAAATGCGGAGTGCGTTTTGAACTGCAGCAGAGCACTGAGCAAAGGTGGACTTGAGCTTGTTTGCTGCACAATAAAGTGATTTTCACTTGCCTCAGCGTGCCATTGTAGTGATGCATGAAGTAAACCACCGAGATATTTAACTTGGTCGGAAAACTTAACACTTTCGCCAGTTATGTAAACAACCTGTGTGACCCAGCAGTTTAAAAGTTTCAGGAAGAAAAAAACTATACCTACTGTCTCGTTACAGTTAAAACAAGTTCATGATCAGCTGCATAATCACAACCAATATTTAGATGGCGTTGAAGACCACTGAGACTGGAACCAAACACACATAAATCAACAACAAATAAATAAGTGATTCGCAACCACACTGCTCACGGTACATCCCGCTCTGGCTTTGTTCAGTTGGACTTGAAACTCATCAAGGTCCGAATGGGACTATTAGGCGCCACCGTTTTGGCGACGACTATTTGGCGCCAGGCTATTTTGGCGCTACCGCTTAACTGGTTGATTACTATTACGCACACGTCGTTATCTCTAAAATTGTGTGTTTTCCATCTTGCTCGGATGTTTTTCAACAAGGCAACTGTTTTCTTAAAGATGGCAACAAACGTTGTGCGCTTGTCTTGAGATGAGATTGAGCGCATTTTTGTATTTTAGGACTTTAACGAAATGCATTAAAGAATATTCCTTTCATTTACGCGTATAGCCAATAACATTGCTGAGAATCTTAGCAAGAGAGATAAACAAAATTTTCCCACGATGGGTATCTATACGCTTTTGATAAACGCGGCAAAAATGATCCATTACTTCTGTTTTGAAGATGCGAACTAAAAAACGAATGTAAATTCTAATTATCGCAAAACACTTTGACTCACGGGCACCACTTGAATATTTGCGAGGTGTGGCTTACAATTACGATATAAATTAAAGTTTTATCATGTTTTTATCCAATTCCATTACACATACTCAGGGGCGTAACGAGGGGGCCAAGGGGGGGACGATTCCCCTGGCGCCAAATCACTATGAGGATGCCGAATCACTGCGGAGACGCCGAATGACTGCGCAGGGCGCCGAAAAGACCCAACAATGTCACAAGTACTTTCTTCAATGTAGTACATTTGCTTCCAAAAGACCTCAGGTTCGAACAGGGGCGCCAAACTTGTTTTTTGCCCCGGACGCCATCTAACCTCGTTACGACCCTGTACACACTTGTCAGTTTCTGCACTGGCGCCAAAACAGCTCGGTACAAAATAGTCGTCGCCAAAACGGCGGCGCCAAATAGTCGTCGCCAAAACGGCAGCGCCAAAAATACCCGACTCCATCAAGGCAAACAACACACAAATGCGGACTCAAAACTCCACTAGTCTTGCCCTATTTATTTAGGTGAAGGGTTCTGAAACATGTGTGTATTTTTACTCAAACAAATTATATCATGTCATATGAACAAAGGCACCATTACTTTTACTGTTTTCATCGTTTCCAGATGCATCCGAGGCATTTTATAGAACTAATCACAACTTATTGTTTACAAAGCTAGTTGAGCGCATTTATACGTACATAGTAAGTCTGCCGGGGTTTCCTTTCAAAACAGACCTGTTCATAACAGATCACCACCACTCACAATAGACCATTCGAAACACCACGTTCATAACAGACCTGTGCATAACAGACCCGTTCATAGCAGACCACGTTCGTAACAGACCAGCTTATAACAGACCACGTTCATAACAGACGACGTTCATAACAGACCAGAACCGTCGCCAGAAAGCATTCAATAGGGGTCTTTACGTTTGTTCAGGGGGGGCTTGTCATTCTAAAATTCGATACAAATTTCACCGATTTATATGCTTCATAATTCAATTCGGGGGGCTTGGAACAGTGTTTGGGGGGCTAAGCCCCCAAAAGCTCCCCCTTGGCGACGGGACTGTAACAGACCCGTTCATAACAGACAACCTTCATAATGGGTCTGTTATTAATGTGGTGGTCTGTTATGAATGGTCTGTTTTGAACGGACACCGTTCATTCCCTGTTTGGCTAAAAGCCAAACCATGTATCAGTGGTGGCAATAAATGGTGAAATGCGGGATAAAATTTAATGTTCAAATAGTTTTGAGATAAGTGTTGTGCGTGAAGCAGGCCCGTATTGACCAGCATCACTTATATCACTGTTCCTATTTGTGCAGATAGGCACAATAACAGTTTTCATGCATCGTTGTGGAATTTTTCCATGCATCAAACACACGTTGAATAGGTTACTGAGATAAACATACACATTGGGATCAGCACAGGTGATGTGCTCGGCAAAAATTTCATTTTTACCAGCAATACGGTTTAGGGGGAGTTGGTGAATTAGGGATGCAAACTTGTAACTGCCGCACTTAAGATTACTAAAATACGTGACATTTTCATAATTTCTTAGATTTTGGTTTACAAACGATGTGGAAAACACACTTGAACCATTATTGAATTCATCATAAACCAACATATGATGAATTCAATAATGCCTAAAAGCGTGTTTTCCACACCGTTGCGATAGCTTTATTTCCGGTTGCCCCCCACCATGGATGGGAGCATGGCTCTCCCCTTTCCTTTTCTGATATTTTGCGATAATTCTGGGAGATTGGTCCTGTAGGTAACTTGCAAGTGGGTCTGTCTTGTACTTTTTCAAACTTATTTCAAGTGTCATGCACGAACAACTGAACTGAATTTGAAACAATAGCATCTCATTTGTCCACCCAAGAAGTGCCTTTCAAAGTATAACCCAATTTATTAACATACTTCAAAAATATATTCGACAACCAGCTTCAAACTGATAGTGGAAGGACTGCATCAAATCATTAAATCCAACTTAAATGAACAATGTGCAAGATCCTTAATTTCGCTAAAAGTACGCTTGGAGTTGGTCCATTGTACAATGTGCAAGGTCTGTTGTGCGCTACAGATTTCCGCAAAAACATATTGTGTGCTGCAACTTGATTTACTAGCCGTTTTACCATCGCTAAGTTTTTTACAATAAATTGAATTCTAAATGTATGCTTAATGTCAAGTTTTGCCTTTTTGCCCATCTCTAAAACATGTAGGTCACCGATTTTATACTTCTGAAGCGGTGTGTGCTGCATCATTCAAATTCAAGACCTATTTTGAGCAGTTGAAGACGTCTACACTGCTGGGATTGCAACCCCCTGAATTAATCACTACATTAGTTTTTTATTCCAAACCCTTTTTCTGTCCATTGACTTATGATGTGCATTTGTAGTAGTGGTTAGGGCAAATCTTAGTTTTGAAAGTTGCCACAGAGAAACGAGAGAAAAAATATTGAGAAATCCTGCTTTAAAATTGCTTTCTAATCACAAAATATCATTGGTTTCATGAGCTGATAGGGAGGTGTCTAATGATATTTGATTCAGAAGGGAAAAGTGAGGAAAACATTGCCGTCTTATATTCGCAATAAAGCAGTGTTTTTCTACCGGGGTTCCGCAGAACCTTAGGATTCCGCGAGTGGCTGCCAGGGGTCGGCCGAAACAGACTGAAATTGCCTGGGACGAAATTCGCAACCACAGTTCTATGCGGTTATAGCAATACCACTGTTTCCCAGTATCCTTGCCACTATGAATCGTATTGAAATGCAATTGAAAAATCTGTTTCAATGCAACTCCGAGATCGCCCGTCATATTTGTACCCGGTGCAAACATTACGGATGATCCCAACTCCTATTGCTGATTTAGCGTAACTTTTAATTTCTTGTAAAATGTACGTGATTTTTAAAGTTAATAACAATAAATGACACCTGAACGAAATCAACGAATTTTCATGATTTTGTGATAAAACATAGATGTGACATTTCAACCATCTGGTTTGTTACAGAAAATAGGATAGACACTTGGATCATTGCATAGGGTTTCATGAGCAACGCAAACATTTGTGGAAGGTTCTGCTGCAGCAGAAAGGTTGAAAAACACTGCTATAGAGGAACAATGTATGTAGGTTCTTTGCTGGTGCTACTTGTGAAAAAATAGATGCTTTTTGTGTTTACAGTGCTGAAGGATATGAAGACACGGGGGCATTTCATAAACAGCAACTTCTGTTTTGTAATATTGGTTCGTTAGGGAGATAAAGAGCACACGCACGACTTCAGTGCCGAATTTGGAGGAAATAGTGAAGAAAAAACTATTGGTGATGTTATTCTGTTTTTATTTGCTTAGATGACGCTCGCATTTTTATTCAAGTAATTTGAAATGGTATCTGCACACCAACATAGGCAAAAGAACCTTTTTTCTTGAATTTCGTGGTGTCGTTTCTGAAACTGTAGTGAAAATTTAAATTGTGTTTTGATCTGCTATTCTAGGAATAAGCATAGTTGTTTGTTTACTTGCTAAGGGCATAGGGGCCAATTATATATACTCAAACCTTGCATGCCAGCTTTATGTACTGTAGCTTCGTCTACCTTTCTGTGGGGTAGCAAATAAACTTTATATTAGACTAACACCTCCCTCTAACAAAATACGACAAGCATTTTTCTCAGGCACGAACCTGATTCCTTTCGTCGCAAATAGACAAACTGATGCTAAGGGTAGAAGACTTTTCCTAAAGCATTTTGAATGTGTTTGGGTTCTAATCTGATGTTACACACTGAAAAGGCAATCATTCTGCGTTCTTGTGCCGTGTGTTTTTATTCCGATATTTCGTCAAACTTGCTGCATTCATTCATTCCTTATTTGCCAACTAAAAGATGCATTTGTGGTGCCTAATCTACACAAATTTTCTTTAACATCCTCTTTTTGTTTGCACGTGCAACGATGCGTTCAGAACGGTGTGCACAGAAGTTCTACCAAGTGCTGTGCTGATGTGGAAATGTATGAGAACGTTGTTCCTATATATTTGTTTACTGAGGGGGTTTGAGAGCGATATAGAACTTGGTAGCAGGGACGTAACGAGGAGGTGCAAAAGGGAAACAATTGCCCAGGAACTGAATCACTGGCGGGCGCCGAAAAGTGCTAAATTTTCCCAAGTACTTTCTTCAACAAAGTACATTTGCTCCCACAAGACCTTAGTTTCCAACATGGGGGCGCCAAACTTGTTTCCTGCCCAGGGCGCCATCTACACTCGGTAGGCCTCTGCTTGATATAATAAATATCAGAGGTGCGATGACAAACGAATTGCTGTCTCGCAAGTGAGAAACAACAATTTTAAAAAAATTATTTTTGATGAGATAACCCATCCTATTGGAAAAAATGCTAGAAAGCATAAAAATGGTTTCGATTGTTGCCTGGAAGCTTGTGATCCGCTATTGAGCCCAACTTGACATAAAACAAACATTTAAGATTATACTTTACAGCACACAGTTTCGAAAGCGCATGGACGATGGACGATGAAGCAGTTGATTGGACTTGGCCAATCCAGTCTTTTACTTGAAGGGTTTCGCGAAGTTTACGCTACCAATATGTTTCATCAGTTGAGTCATCCGTTTTTTTCTACAGCAGGGGTTCCCGACCTGGGATATAAGTACTCCCAGGGGTACATTTGCTTATTCAACGGGGTACATTTAAGGTTAGCAATAGAAGAGAAAATATATTTACATACCATTTGTTTCCAAATATCTGTACATATATCAGTGAATTTTATTCTCAGAAGCCGTTATATGCATATTGTTAAATATACCTATGATTAATCCTGATGAAATATTTTGTCATAAGAAATTTTAGTGGTACATGTTCATCTGTCGAAATGCTGAAGGGGTACATGCTAATCTGTTGAAATGCTGAAGGCGTACATGCTCACCTGATGCAATGTTGAAGGGGTGCATGATAAGAGAAAGGTTGGGAACCCTTGTTCTACAGTTACCTTAAAAATCAACTAAAACCTGTGGAGAACAAATTAGGTGAAAGCTTCTGAGCAAAATGTAAGCTTTTTCTCTATGTTTTACTAAAAATGGGCAGATTAAGACTTTAGCACCCTGATATATCTGATGGATTTGAAAAACTGTTTTTGACGAAAACCGATGCGGTTGATGATATTTCTGCAAAAGAACAGGAAAATCGTTTTGGAAGCACTGAAGTGACACAGAATGATTTGCGATTGTCTATGATGTCAATCGCATCAATTTTTTGTGCTTCATCAACTTTTTCAATGCAAAAGGAGTTTTGTTCATTATCTCTAATTAGCAATTTATGCTTCACAACTTGATTTTCAGGAAATCTTTTCTGTTAAATCTTTAAAAAAACATGGTAGACGAACAATCAACAATGTTTCTACGAAAACATTCTTTCAAAGCATTTTTGTTGAGTTTACCCTTTGTAGGAACAGCAAACAGTGAAATATTTCCGCGTACGTTTTGCTAAAAGCAATCGCTTCAACAATGAAAAAAACTCAAATCAGCAATTATGCTATCAAACATCCTCTAAAGCAGGGGTCACCAACCTTTTTGAAACTGCGAGCTACTTCTTGTGTATCGACTAATGCGAAGGGCTACTAGTTTGATACACACTTCTGAAATAAAAGTTATGCTCGATTTACCTTCAATTATTTTAGTATTGATATTCGTTTAATGTGAAGACATTGATCATGCTAATGTTATTTTTAGAACAGGCCTGCGGGCGACCCACGTGGTCCTTGCGGGCGACCTGGTGCCCGCGGACACCGCGTTGGTGACACCTGCTCTAAAGCAATTTAAACCACTGAGTGGAGCCGTTGTCTCTCGAACTGCAATATTTTTGAAACAATAGCATTGACAAAAATACGACCGACAAAGGCACCAAGCTGCATTTATGTGCTTTAGTGAATGTTTATCCACACCCAGATACTCACATGGAGTTGTGTAGCGTTTGGGAGATAATGATGAAAATCTCCGAATTTTTTCGGAGATTCTCGGAGGTTGCAATATTATTTGAAGTTTGTCATGATTTTTTTATTTGCACTTTTTCAGAAATGATTGGCAGAACTCTTTATTTTCTGTACCAAATGTTTCTATGTTTTGTCTATATACTATGAGAAAAAATTGCCAACTGCCAACGGCATGTTTTTGCAATGTTTCTTCTGCAAAGCTCACCTGTACACTTTCCTTTCCACAACAGCAACAAGAACACAAACGTTGTCACAATCTGTGCAGGATTCATACTTTAAACTTCTTTTACTGACATTTCAACAATCGTTACCCAACACAAGCAGATACGAAAGATTTGATAAATCCCTTGGTTTTGTTATTGTCAAGCTCTGCCTAAAAGTGAAGCAAAAACTTTGTTGGTGATAAATGGAATTTCACAGCTATTTGAACGAACTGCAAGCAATTCAGCAAACTAAAGGCTGTTACATTTGCAAACCGTAAAGTCATTGCATCTGCATCCAAGCTGAAGTTAAACGTTAGTATCCTTTAGTTAAAACATTGGGCATGGAAGTTATAATTAGGCTTTTATATGATAATCCAACAGTTTTCTCAAAAAACTCCAAATAAAATGAACAAAGATAAATACTAGTTAATAGTACAATTTTCACTGAAAGTGATCATTAAATGTCACTACACATAGCTTCATAAAAATGTGCCTGGTTACGAAAACCCCATTTTGCTTGTTGCTTTATTAAACTAGTGCAGCAATCGCAACTTGTTTTCCCGAAATGTGTTACTTCTACGTTAATAAATGGCAGATATGCGTGCTGGAACTTTTGGTTCTGTTCATAGGGATTTTCAAAATATGCGCACATGGTAGTGAGAACTTTTATATCGCAAAGACACCGACATATTAATGCATAGCTCAAGTGGTGTAGCAAGGGGAAACCCGGAGCCTTCGCCGAAGGCGTACGGGAAGGCATTTTACTGGGGGGCGGAAAAAATTTGCCCTAAAAATAACAATTTGCCCTGAAAGTAACTTTTTTAGTTTAATCCTTTTTTAGTTTAATCCGAAAAATCCGAAAAATGGTAGTTAAAAAATATTAGAAGAAAAGTTACCTTGAAACAAACCCGTTTCAGATTTTTAACCAATCGATATTGTGAATGGCCGTATCTAGTCAGCAACATTTCGTTTGCTGACATTACCTAAGACTAGACAAAGATTAAGACTATTCTTAAGGCAAAATTTACACTATAGAAATCTTTTTCCGTAAGCTAATTAGGCTGCTATCGACCACCTTCTTTTCCTGCGTATCTCTGCTCTACACCCTGGCTACCCACATATCAAAGACTATTACCTTTGTTACGCTGCAACATGTTCTAGACCCTAGCTAGGGTAAGGGTCGGCAACTCATTGTCTATTTGTCTGAATCTGTTTACTTTTAGAGTTAGTGCGTTTTTCGCTTATAACAAGACAGTCATAAATCAACGCAGGGTTGAAAAGTCATCTTTTGAGGATCAGTCAAAGGAAAATTCAATGTGAATATTAAAATGAACGACTTTTTGGGAATATTCTGCAAAATAATTTTACACCTGCTGCTACATCTTGCTATCAGATACACACGCCCTAAACGCCGATGCACACCTATCTGCGACGCGGCTCTGCTGCTCAGGTGCAACTGGTGCCGATACCTCGCTGCTGTTAAATTGCATACTGCGTTGAATAGTCTTCACCCCATCCACGCTGCATATGGGCATTACACTCGTAATAGTACTTGCATGACATTGTTATGGTTACACCACAGTCACAAAATGTCCATAAGCTACCACAAAAACGGATTAGTCGGTATTCGCCAATCGGCTGGCAGATGGTTTATTTTTTGTGTGCTTTGTAGTAAGAATATTTTGATGAAACTAGTTGGCTATCAACAGCCTACTTGTCTCTGTGCCAATATGGAATTTGTGGTTGGAACAATTTCGCTTTGATGTGAATTACATTCACTTTCATGCAGCTGTTTCCGTTCATGTGGGGTCAGCACAATTGTGTAGGAAAACGGTGTTTCGTTTCACATGTGCAGTGCTGTAGAAGTCACATAGTTGGCACAGTAGCGGCACACGTGTGTTATTGCATTAACAGTGGCGTTTAGGTGTCTCTAGTGAATATTAACGCTAGTTCATATTTAACGATATTCACAAGCCTATGTTGGGTTTGATAGGGTTAATCAGAACAACTTAATCTTCAAAACAACGAAAAATTATCATGCAGGATAGATATTTATGTTGGCCCCCCTACTTTTTCCCTGGCCCTACAGTGTCCCCCTCACTTTTTAAATTCTAGAATCGCCAATGCCTATGAAGTGGCATGAAAAATGAAATGATGTCAACGTTTTGTGGCTCTTCACCGGTCGTCCTAGATGCTGGAAGACGAAGCAGAACGGCTCTTTCGTTAAAAAAAGTTTCCGACCCCTGGTCTAGGGACTCGTTCACAGATTGACGAAATGATTAAATGGAAAACCTTATTGCCACTGTCACAGGGCAAATATATCAGCAAACAAAAAAGCAAAACTATCAAGTGGAAACGTTTGACTCAGCAACCTTCCGTACTGGATCTTATATCGCATCAAAAGTCTTTACTAAACTGTTCGGCAGCTGGAACATGTATTATACATGATAGTGTCATACATGTTAAGAAGGTTGAGGATTAAAGTAATCTTTTATGTAAGAAATCGGCAAGTCAGTTAATAAAATTTTGTCTTTTCTTTTACACTACGAACCAACTTTTGTCAGTGGTGCTATAGCCACTGACGCTGTCATGTTTAGAGGCTTTTTGAAATAGAAAAATCTGTTGTCGTTAAACTATATTTGACTTACGGGTTATTTCGACAAAGCTTTGCTGCACCTTTTTCATCTAAAGACGATGTCAAGTTGTGTTTTGACAAGCTTTGTGCTACCACATAACGGCATTTCCGGCCTCTATTTTGCAGTACCTTCGGTTTAGACATTTTGAGCATGAAAAACTCGTAAAGCAGCATCATAAAAATTTGCCTTTCCTCTATTTTGTGATACTTTTTCATTGAATGGGTAAGCTTTTGTTGCCAACAGGACGCTTGTGATAACCCGGCGACGTGACCAAAAAGTTTTAATGACTTTCATTGTTTCATAAGTAGGCCTACAGCACGTGCACCTCAAGAAAAGATATGTATTCATATCCTGTGCTGCCATAGAAAAAAGCAGTAGTGCAGTAGATTGTGTATTTGCAGTGTGTGAATGCTCTTTTATTCAATCACACAAATAAAACTTGATTGCTGTGGAAATAAAGTCGACGTCATTACAAGCATACAAGAATTTCCAGGTATGAAGAAATGTTGAAATTTTTAAAAAGCCGTAAATGGGATAAATTAGAAAAATGTTTGAAAATCATGCGCTACAAGCAGTGTTCCCGCTAAGGTGCGCAACTGCGCGATTGCGCAGTACCACCAGACAATTTGCGCAGTGAAGTTTCATTCTCGCGCACTTCCAACATTCTAAATTTAATACGATATATACAAATCGCATAGCCTGTTAACGTTGGGAACGCTTCACTGTTTGTGTGTCTGCATGGTTGCGCAATTGCATGCGCTTCGTGCTCAACAAAACAAACATTTGCTCAGTGTAGAATTTTCTTAGAGGGAATACTGGCTACAAGTAAAAATTCAATCAACTTTCTCCGCGAATTTTAAAAATATCTGTTTACTGCGCTACGCTAGTGGTCGAGTGCAAGTAGTATTCTTGCCACAAGCTTTTGCAACAAAGAACAGGCGCCAACTTTGTGCTTGAAGTTTTTCAATAGACGTCGAACGCAATCTCAGCTTTACCTTAAGGTCTAAGTGCAGACTCTGACCTACTCTGAGTTTGCAAAAACTTGCATTAGGTCTGCTTCTTCCATTCACCTGACAAGCAGCTTGTTGCAAAGCTTGACTGAGATCTGAACAACAGCGATGACTTGTAAGCGTGTGGTGACTTTTCTACTGCACCCACGGCTTGAGACGAGGTGACTGTAGATTTGTTCACTCTACTCCTGTTGAATATTTTGTCACAAGCAATGCTGTAACGTAGCCTAAGACAAAAGCAAGTCAATGGAAAGGTGGGAGACAAACAAAACTATGGCAGTTTGTCTATATGCCACAGCGGTAAATTGGCTTCTACATTTCAAAAATAATGTTAGTCTTACGATTAGTGAGAGTTGTTTGAAACTTGCAGGGATAAGACTGACAACGTTTTTTTAGGCATGCCACGATAACGTCAGACAAAATCAGAAAGCACAACTTTTTTTAAATTTAAACCGTTGGTAGCGTCTTAAAAAACTTCAAATCTACCGATAGCCATTGAAAGCAGATAAAGAAAGAATACCCTTCATCTAATGAAGATATGTGAACAGAAGTAACTTCGAAGGCATAAGATTTAAGAAAGTTTGTTGCTTCAACCGCCACTTGGGGTGGTGCCCTTCAGGCTTGGTGTTTATTTGAGAAATTCGCTTTCTATATGTACTGGTTGTGTCTGAAGTTTCTATAATCGCATCTATGAAAAGGTCTCCAGATGCTTTTACTTACTTTTATCTAAAGCAAGATGTATTAACAGGCTGCAGGCTGTCCTTCAAAGCACACAGACATAATATGGATATTGTACGACTGTCAAATGTAATAATGTCCTGTCGCGTTTCAAGCGAAGTTTTACCCCAACGAAACTATCAGGATTACGTATACCGAGATATGACTTGCGTTGCAGGATGTTATTCTGGGCATTCTGAAAAAAATGCAATTGGCTTAGATCAGCACATCCCAACTAGTGGGCTGCAAAGGTCGTTCAGGAGAGCCGCAACTTTTCGGTATTTGACAGAGTTATTTCTTGAAAGATTGCCGATTTTTTATTGATTAAAGCGGTTTTCCTGAAAATTAGCCGAATTTCTATCGATTAGATGGGTTACTTTCCTGTCAAGCCTCAACTTGATCTTATCATATCTAATAAGTAAGTTCAAGTTTCCCATAATACTAAATTACATGTGTTGGTAATGTTTTTTCCTCATATCTCAAATTTTTTCGTTGTCGTTTCACCGAAATATCTCAGATGGGCCCCACAAAAATTGTCAGTGAAAGAAGATCGCAAGCTGAAAAAGATTGCGAGGCACTGAGCTAGATGTTTGTAATGCTTCTAGTCTAGATCCTCGCCCTGATTTTACTCATGGCCATGGTATCTTGTTGCGCTTACCGGTTCGAACAGTTGAAATACACTACTTGTCTGTATTTATGTACTCAGGCCACAGATGTGAATAGTGCATCAATGAAGATATCAAGCGTTTTAAGACTCTGCCAAACGGTGTAAGGTTTTAGTTGCTAATTTTCATAAATCCAATGTATGATTTTTTACAGAAATCTAACATTTTTTGTTTTGAGATATTTTTAAACTCGTTACGTACATCGCAAATGAAAGATATTTGTGCTCTTTTCAATTGCTAGTTTTCTTTCGACTATTTGATTTATAACATTATAAGCTAGCACACTCGTTTCTCGAAAAGCTCCTTTGACAATAGGCCAAAGCTCAACTTGTGCTTTTTGCCTTGAGAGAACTGGGACAAAACTGTGATGTGTGGGTCTACCAAGTGGAAGCAAAAAATCCAAGTCACCCATATAGAGGGTGGACTATTCAAGAGCTCTTAAAATATAATTTCAACCACATATTTGTAGCTATCTTTCCTTGTTCAAGAAATTGTCAGAACACTCGTGTGGCTGCATGAGTTATTAAGAGGTGTTCTTAATTTGATTTCAGTGGCGTACGCAGAAAATTTTCATGGGGTGGGTTCATTCAGTGGCATATGGTGGTCATTTGTTTGTGGTGTGCGGTCTTTGTGACGTCACAATTTGACATCATTCATGTTTCCAAACCAACGTTTTGCCGAAGTTTGTTGGCATAATATGCATATTCTTCTATACGCACTCCCCCTTTTTTTATGTGTCATTGCACTGAATATAAACTATCAGCGCTCCAAGTCAGGATATCGGAGGAAAATAAACTCAGTGTTGCGACACAGGAGTTCATAACTGCCACATTTTGGCTGCGTGTTTAAAAGTGGAGTAAAGCACACTCATCATTGCGTCAGAGCGATTGACAACTGCAAAATGAGGCTGCGCTGATGTTTCCTCGAATACGAGCAGTCGAGCATAGGTGTGCGGCTGGACTGGCTGGCACACACCCCGGCTTGCAAGATCGAATCTTGCTGAACTACACAACAGGGTTGCCAACCTGTTTTCACAAAAAAAGCCAGACCTTGTCCCAAAAAAGCCAGAAAAACCCAGATAGCAGTTTTGAGGCATACACACATAAAACATGCACAACCAAACACAAAATAGACATTAAAACTCGTCAAAAACATCGATATAACACAAGTCCAATCTTTAGAAGCATATTCTTTCCCCATAATTACACTGTTGTGCATTTGTTTTTTATCAATAATATCGATCATTTCTTGGGCATCAGTAAATTTTTTGCAATATTCTTGTGCAGAATATTACCTGCATGGTATTAGACTTTCGTCGCAAGAGATTTGTAATGAATATGCAGCTAAGACAATGTTTTGCCAGAGCCAAGCCTATCCGACTGAACATTTTTTTATTTCCAAAAAATGCCAGAAAATCTGGCATCAAAAAAAACAAATTGGCAACGCTGCTACACAAGAATTGAGAATGCGCATAAAGTACGCAAGAAAACTTTCCATTTTTTGTTATGTATACCAGTCCAGAAAACTTAGTTTACCTTTTCCCCTGCTGAGACATTATGAAATGCCTGAATGCTTCTATGTTAACAACTGCGGCTTTTGAGCTCGTGTAACAGTTCTATCATGCTACAGAATTTGGTAATGCAGCCAGTGCGGTCAGCGCATGGCTGATCATCCAAAGCAGACAAAATAAAGACAATTATTTCGGATAAAGTGAACTATCGCCGAACACAATCTTTAAACATGCGTAGTGGACGAAAGGTCTGCAAAAGTGGTGAGATGGTTTTTGGACGCAGACGATAACCCTGATTCCCACCAAAACCTAGTTATTACCTTTTGGCCCATTTACAATGTTCCTTGAAATTTGCATGAAAAAGTGAACTATCGCCGAACACAATCTTAAGCATGCGTAGTGGACGAAAGGTCTGCAAAAGTGGTGAGATGGTTTCTTGACGCAGACGATAACCCTGATTCCCACCAAAACCTAGTTATTACCTTTTGGCCCATTTACAATGTTCCTTGAAATTTGCATGCAAATTTATTCCGTGGTATTTGCATTAAGTCGACAAATTAACAAGCAAAAAGTATGCGAAAACATTTAATTTCCTTTGCGCAGGTAATGAAGATTTGCAAAATATCAAGCTCAAGGGGGGTTTAACCCCAAACCTCCCCCTTGCGTACGCCCTTGTTTGATTTGATTATTATACATTTTCAACTGTTTTATGTCTGAAAACTGCTTATCTGATGTGGCAAGCTTCTTTCGTTTCAACTTAGGTACCAACGCATCACTTTTTTACATTAGCAAAACTGGTGGAAATTGTTTGTTCATTCTTTTTGGCCGAAAAAGCTATTAACGTTGCTTTTCATACGTTGTTTGTTTTCATTTTGGTAGTGCGTACGTCAATGTAACCCACAGCAAAACTGAAAATGTGACGGGTATGAATGTCAAATAGCTTCAGTTGCGGAACTGTTTGTAAAAAGTTTTTTATAACTACCTGCCTATTTTAGAGTGGGTAGTAGTAGCATGGGCGTCGGAAGAATTTTTTCCAGGAGAGGCTAAAAGTGATGAAATTTGTTTTTTCCCACTCGAAACTAAGAAAACAACCCTTTTTTGCTAAAATTTTCAAAATCCAGGGGGGCTTGGCCCCACCCTGCCCCCCATTCCGACGCCCATGGGTAGTAGTTTCTTTTTACGTAAGTGCCAATGCTTGTTGTTTTTTTGATGAAATGTGCATTTTTAACTATTACCCATTTTCACCTAAGATGTAGTCTAATACGGTTAATGAAACTCATATGTCCTTTCTAAACACTTCGCTGCATCGTGCATAGCCGGATTTGATGGATTGATGTAACACTGCACAAACTAATCAGAAAAGCAAGTCAACTACTTCACTCTGCAGAACGTTGTGATTTTCTACTTTTTTGCCAGATCAGCAACATGGTTTTATGCAATGAAATTGTAGAAAAGATTTGAACACTTTATAACCTTTGTATCTTTATGCGAATATGTAGTACTCAGCAGGTAAACAAATAGCGAAAGGAGTCACTCACGGTAAGCTCTAGCGAAAGAACTGAGACAGAGTTGTTTCTGTTCTATTGGTGTGCTTCATTGTTCAGTTATCGGGGGCGGTTCGAAGTGTCCGCTGTGTTTTGCTTGTTGATATCCGATGGGTTTCTTTGTCAAGTAGTTTCTTTGTCAAAATGAGTCAAAAATCAGTATCATGCGTCTATTTTGTTGCAATTCGATATTGGCGGACTGTATACTATACGGCTTTGTCTGTTGCATTTCCTGTGTTCTTTTTTTCTCTTTCTTTGCGTTAATTATAATTTTTGATTGCATTTATTTTTGTTCTTTTTAAGGTCTCGCTGACTTATTGACTTCGCGGTCACTTCGTCAATCTTCGCATTCTTTTCTTTTAAACATGACAGGTTTAAAATACCCGAAAAATATAATTGATTGGTTGACTGATATTGCTAATTTAAGATTAAGCATGTTCTCTTGTTTTACTAACTTTTCTTGTGGAATTGGCAAGTTATCATATATTTTACGGGAAAGATTTTCGTAAGCGGGTTGGACCTCTCGAGCAACTGCTGGTAAGTTGCTTAGTACTTCATAACAACCGCACTCGCCAATTTACTTTTCGCTTACAGATTGCAAAGATTTTGCTGGTCGAGGAAATTTGTTCAGCTGAGATTGTAAAAAGGACCAGCAGAAGCAGGAAAATGGTCCCATTTTTCAATGCGTCTCGTCCGCAGTATAATCCAACAAGTTCTTAAATGGACAAGCCCAAAACGATTCACTTCATACCGCGCCTGTGTTTCCCCACGTAAAACTCGCTTCAGGGTGAGGCCGATGATTTGGTCCACCGGCAACAAGCCAAACACAACTTAGTCGACAGCGGCTCATGGGCGGAAGAGCGCTTGGTGATTCACCGAATCGCATGCGCCAGCAGATGCAGTAATCGACTTCCTCTATCACAAGTTGAGCAAACATCAAAAAGGATTTCCCCACCTCTAGCTGGCGCAATAGATGGGGTCAGCTCATAAGCTTTCCTTGGCCAACTGGATACACGAATAGTGTAAAAGAAGGCGTTTTGCTAGAAAACATCTGATTGCAATTGGAGTTACGGTTGTTGTGATGCTTGCACATCATCTCTCTTTCGTACTGCCAATACCATAACGAACAAAACAGTCGTCGACGTAGTATCAAGGCTCAAGCAGTGACATTAGTGCAGGGTCTCCAAACATTTTTGCAAAGAAGACCACATAAGCTACTACACAGCAGTTCGACGGCCGGACATCTTGCGTAATCTGATTCTTTCGGGCTATGTTGCATTGTACCAAATCAAGAAATGTTTCGCAAATATATTATTTTTTCATTATTGTCAAAATCTCTCTACGGCGCCGGATGAAATGGCTTTGCGGGCCGGATTTGGCCGGCGGGCCGTAGCGTGGAGACGCTGCACTGGTGAAATCTACTGAACGTTTTGTATTTACTTTTCAAATACCCGCTCTCCGTCCCGCGCCGGCCACTTTTTTGACCAAGCTTTGCAACGTCAAAACTCGCCAGCCGATTGAGTTAGCTGTTCAAACCATCTACGGATTCCGCAAGTCTTCTAGATAAGATTTTAAAAAAATTTTCTGTTTGGGTTTAGGTTCTCTGTAGGCAACGTCATAATGGGGTCATGCTTTCGCGCCTTTTTTGCCAAGTTTACCTGGCCCTGGGTGCCAACCCAACGGGCCATTTTTTTGGCTAAAGTTTTTTTTTAATCTAGGCTAATATCCGAGTCTTTGGAGCCCTTGATTGGGTTTCTAGCATATCTGGAGCCAAAATTAGGCCTCACGAATAAAAAATTGGTAAAAATTCTACCCCCACAAACGTTGACCTTGGGTATATTATGCCCATATTATACATGGCCATAACTCGCTAGCAGATTGAGCTAGAGAGCGGTTCAAGCCCTCTGTAGATGGGGAAAGTCTTGCAGTTTAAATAGAAAAAAAAATTTGAGCTTGGGATGCCGAGTTTTTTGTTTTTGTTTACATAATGTGTGGATGTTACTGCATGTTTGTTTACATTTGGATGACGTCATCATCCCCTGGGGGCCGACCAATCGAGCCGATTTTGTGGCTCAAAATTTTATTAGATTCTAGAACATAATAGGAGTCTTTAGAGGGTTTGATTGACTTTGTTGCGTTTCTGGTTCAAGAGTTGTGGTAAAATAACCGAATATTAATTAGGGAAACCCCAGGTTTTTGTAAAAAAATTTGGGTTTTTTTGGTCATAATTTTGACACCCGAAACGCTAGAAAGTCGATCAAGGGCTCTAAAGACTCGTATAATAGCTTAGAATCCAATGAAGCTTTGAGCCAAAATATCGACACGTTGGATTGCCCGATGATCTTCATCAAACTCACTGCAAAACATATCCCACTCATGACGTCATCAACCAAAAACCCCAAGCCCAAAACTTACATTTTTTTAAATTCTAAACTACCAGTCTTCACGAGCCTTTAGAGCAGGGTTTCTTAACCTGGGGTGCTAGCACCCCCAGGGGTTGCTGAAATCAATTTCAAGGGGTGCTGGGGAAGGTCTCATATCATCATGGCCCATCCCGTCGTTGTCGACGATGAGCTCGGCGCTTCTCCATTTTTTCTGCGTAGCTTGTGGCTGACAGTGAATAACCAAAACTCAGGAGGCACGCCATCTGTTGCGATCGGCAGCAAGTGTTTCCCATGACTGTGGAGAGATGTGGAAGCCCGCCATGTCACGCTTGATGACGCCTTTGTAGCGCAGTTTGGGTCAGCCAGTTCTACGAGGCGCGTTATAGAACTCGCTGTAGAGGATATCCTTGGGCAGGCGACCATCTTCTATACGGCGGACGTGGCCTAGCCAGCGCAGACGTCGCTGCCTTATGATAGTAGTGAGGTCATATGAACCGGTGAGATGCAGGATGGTGGAGTTGGGGACATGATCCC
>Ga0210059_1003176_pt1 | contig 26177 bp, 16 predicted proteins | sample Ectturendosymbi2_FD_188042 | JGI IMG/M metagenome (GOLD analysis project Ga0210059, IMG submission 188042) | Ecteinascidia turbinata endosymbiont from Florida, USA - Sample 2 (SPAdes) (version 2) | ecosystem: Host-associated > Tunicates > Ascidians > Unclassified | place: Key West, Florida... | reverse complement strand
CAGACAGTAGCACTTTTAGCTGAGTTTTTCAATTCAAGTGGAGTTCCACAGTCCAGTGCAATCATGCTAAAAATCGTCGACCATTTATCTGAAACGCAGCCTCTGTTTTGAGTTAATCTCCTGACATACAGAAAAAAACTGTTACACCAATGCCAGCATCACCCTTCTTCCAGGAAGCCACAGGTCATTAACTGCCTGCTGGCGCTTGCTTTAAGTTTACTTCCGTGTTCCTCCACGAGCGTTGCATTCGCTGAAAATGTGCGTGGTCTGCTGTGTTCCACGCCAGTAGCAAGGAATGTTCATTTTGTACTTAGCCCTTCTTTCTGTTTTGTGGGGCCAAGTTGATTTGCTGAAATGAGTTAATACCTTCAGAAGAGATGCGGCTGATCTAACTTTTCAAAACTAACTTCTGCAAGCACCACACCATTGGAAATGCGTCGAATAAAAAAAGCATTACCCGTTAACCGTTCATCAGATTTAAAATTTCGTAATTGTGTTTTCCCACGTTTTCCCGTACGTATATGCCATCATATTATCAGCGTGCAGGTGTACGTGTGACTTTGTCATACCCTTTTCGTGTTATCCTTGCTCATGCAAGAGAATTTTGGCCAAACATACTATACAGCAGAACCGATCGTTGCGACAACTGTATCCCCACGAGAAACTAGAGACCTGTGGCAGGTCAAAAAGTTTTGTTCCCTCCCACACTGCACTCGCAAAATTCAAGCCCGCCCCTGCAGAAACCCGAAAAAGATTACCTGTTCTCGCACGCGTTCTCTTTACGCCCCTCCCCATAGGCGTACCCAGGGGTGCACCCCGTCAAAATTTCTAGCATATCTTGTCATTTTGTGTTTTGAGAGCCGGTGTCTCAAACAAAATACTGTTGCTCGTTTAAAGTCAAAAGATTTGGCCCCCTCAAAGTTTTTGGGCCGGCTGCGCCATTGCCTCCCCCGGACCAGAAGATTTTGTTACCTGCACCCGCCCGTACCCGGCAACTCTTTCGATCCCAACCCGCGAAGACGTGCTTGGCCTTTGATCATAACACCACAAAATTAAAGGTTCTGTTGATTCAGCCCATGGTTAAAGTTCCCCGTGTTGCGAAGGGTGGTGCACGTGACCGGTTGCAAAAGAGATTGTCCGGCATTTAAGACAGAAACAACCAGTGCAAACCTGGCATTGCTCTCTGCAAGATGCTTCTGCCAGTCATCGATGGCAAACCCGGACCGAGGCTATTTTTTCTGATCGACGCCCCGCGCTGTTCAGAGAATCCGCTCCAAACTTTCCTTTGACACGCGCCCGCCTCGCATCCGATACTGAAAGCCCCGTGTTTACAGAACTCGCCCCGCAAACTGCGGTTCCCCGCAACCAGTGCGCGTTCACCACCGGCGCAGGCAGAGACGCCGGAGAGCAAGGGCATGACGGAGGTAATTACCCCTGCCTTTCCAAAAGGAGAGCAGCGGAGACGAAGATGCATTTTCATAACAGTATCATGTGATATGGTTTATCAAAATCGATTTGAAACAAATTTATTGCAGTTATTCGCGGCCCCAGAAAATTTAGGATGGTTTTCTATAATTTATGTTATTATTCATGAAGTCAACATTCTTTCTGAACAGAAATAAGCATACTTGGTAACGATTTTTTTTTGTTTTTTATAAGTTTCTATTTCCCTCAACTCTTTTACTACCCCCCCCTGCCCTACCGCTGATCCGGAGTCCCTGGGTGCAGTGCTCTACGAAAAACGCATGCAGTGTGATTGTGTATTGCAACTACAGATCTGCGCACAAGGAAGTGAACATGTGCAACGTAAGCAGCCATACTAGACGAAATCATTGCCCTATAAGGTAATCGCAGTAGTGTACTATTAAGCTAGAGCTTAATTTTGGTATATTGGCTATCACTCATCCGCAAGAATCATTCTCCAAGAATAACATATGCCGAGCTAAGGTTCTTGCCCCGTGAGTCATTCGGTCACAGAAGTTCAGCACAGTTCAGGTCATTGGTTTCGATCTATACAGCAACACGGCATAACCGCCTGACCGCCCCCGCGCGTTTGTATCGGACGTGTCTGTTGCTGCTTACACTTACACAAATGGGGTATGGCCTGATCTGCGGACTGTGAGTGTGGTGCGCAGAAGAACAAACCATCGACCATCTTGTCCTCCAATGTCCATTCCATCGACCTCCTCTTGGACTGCACGGCCTGACTGTTCTGGATGATGAGACAATCGAATGGTTCCTCGACCTCAACACCTGCCCCGAGATCTGGTGCGGCCTGGCAGTGGATTGTAACAACTCGATCAAACGACGAAGAACAACCGAATGTGTGACTTAAGTTTGAACAAAAACTTCAGTTTTTCACGACAATTTTATGTCAAAAAAGGCCGACAAAACATTTGTTGTGGAGCAAAGAACGATGTCGTTTTCGTGCAAAGAGTTTCTCGGTCGTTCTCGGCGTTTCTTGTACCTTCAAAAGTGGTGAAAACCAAGGCAGTTTATTTTTGCTTTTAAACGCAAAAAATAAAACATTTGCTCAAACGTCACGTGGTGAGTAAAAACGACTGCGCCAGCATTTGAGCCATCTAACTCACGGGTGAGTAACCTGCCGCCCGCGTGAACATTTACGGCCCACATCAGAATTTTCGTTACGTAAGTTAGAAAACAATAATGCGTAAAAACTGAACTCCATGACAAGCAGACACGTAGGCAGCAAGCCAAGAGAAGTATCTCTCGCTCCTTTGCATAGTTTTCACTCCTTATTTTCCTCAGGAGGATGAAGGTGGAATCAGAAGATAATATTAATTAATTTTTGTGGCCCACCAGCAATATTCCAGAATTCATGCCGCCCGTGATAATAATAAATAGATCCCCTTCCCTGATCTAAATAGTAGACATTCATCGGGACAACTTGCGAAAAACGTGAGCCAGGTGACGTGATGACATTTCACCCTTGTGACGCAACGACATCTTACCCTCGAGCAGCCAACACAGATACTATCTGCAACTTGAGCTCGTTTCATGTATTTTTTGGTGATTAAAGTGAACATTTCCAGGCAAACCGCAGGGCTTATTGAAATGGCTACGCACGTTTTGAAAGAAACTCACCTCATTGTAATTTTTACACCAGCTTGTTTTCACGAGTTTCAAAATGCCATCCATCTTTATTCATTTTTTGCAACCTTGCACGTTGTGGATTTCGTTTCAGGAAAACTAAACGAAAACAGCAAAGTCGTTCAGAAACGACACACTTTAAATCCTTTAAATCCTTTGCGTTGTGATTCTACAAGAAAGTATGGGGCCTCTTTCGGAAACAAATGTTTTAGAAAAGGGCAATATCTTCTTTTCACAATTCTTTCAACGCCTTATTGTTTGTTCCTAATTGGCACGCACCCTTGAGCAAACCCATTGTCGGTTTGCTGATTTTCAAAAAGCTTGTTGTTTGGGATTTACGGTGTATTTTGTAAAAAGCACAAAAGCCAGCGAGTACAGCACTGTCAACAGTTAGCTCCAGCACGTAACATTTTGGATTGCGACGTTATTGGGGCGATCGCAATAAAATCGTGAGTAATTTTAACAAAAGCCGCAAATTTATGGCTCGCGGAAAGAAGCAGAGCACAAAGAAGGCAATGAGGTTTGAAAGATTTTATAACGACATTCTGAGCGTTCGGGCCAGTAAAAACAACTTCAATAGAGTGTAAAAGTGCAAAGTAGTGTTGACTGTGAGTGACCGCTTTCATCACCTGAGTATCGTTATCATTTGACGACTTTGGAGCACTTTCACCAATATCGCCATAAAAATCTCAATCATGCGATCACATGACCATTCCCGTTAGATGCGCACCATGGAGAAAAGCTTTCCAGCTTCCATCTCTGGTGCGCGATGAGCGGATTTACGAGGCGCGTTAAAATATACGGCGCAATAATACGTCTTTCCGCGGCGAGCCAGTTACGGCTTGCTGCAAACAGACAGGTCGGCCTAAATCATGCCGTCACATAAAAGAGCTGGTCAAACAGAACAGTTTCGTTATTAAAACGACTCTGTCTGCCAACTGTCAGGAACGCAATATGTCATTAACATTATTTGCGAAGGCTACCGAAGCATTCGGAGAGGAGGGCTCGAACCGTTTTCGGAAGTTGCTTTCATGCAGGCTGTTTTCACTTCCTCTATTACTTTGTTTGCAAGTTGCAGGGATTCGTTAAAGTTTTGTTTATTGTTAATGGACAATGAAAAAAACATATTTTTTGTGGAGAACATGCGATAAGACTTACGAAAAAATGTAATTAGAAAGGTTTTCACGCTGTTTAATTCATCGTACCGAATTTTTCTCTGACTGAACTTGCACACCATGGCTAGTATTAGTACACAAGAAATAGGAACGCTGTTGCTCCCTTCGCAGAGCAGAGAAGGAGTCGGTGTATGGGCACAGGCAATGCTAAAAGTGGATAATTGTTTAAAAACCGCTCGAGCAGCCACTGCCGCAATCTCATCATCACGCGCAGAATCATTTCATGACGAAAAAAACGAAGAAACGTAAAAAGCGCCAGATATTTGAAGAGAGGGGATAAAATCGTTAGGTGAAGTTGCAAACCGCCTAATAGATGGCTATGGGTTACTATGGATAATCTGATGATGACAAACACCAAGGTTTGCTTTAAGGTGTTTTAGGGGCCCGATTCGGGTCCCTAGAATTAGAGAAAATCGGATCCCTACAGGTGCATATCAGGTACCTAACATTTTCCTCAACAAAAACCTGCAAACACTATCATTTTTCAGTATGTAAAGCAAAATTCTTTAAGCGTGTATAGAAAGCAAGCTCTGAAAAATTTGAAACGTCATCTAAATGGAACAAACGAAGGTGGTTCTTTCGATCAAATCAAAATCAAGTTTACAACGTATTTTTGTGAGAAAACTTGCTGTCAACAACTTTTCAGAACGTACGCACCGGCACAGTCGCTATTCTCATATTTTCATGTACCGTTTGAACCCAATTCAAATTTTGTCGATGGTCGTCGTTGAAGCGTCATGTTGCCCGTAAGAATATTTTTGTCAGTCAGACGAGAAAACCACAACGCACCATTTGATTCCCCAGCTGTGTCACTTCAGTTGAAAAAACAATATCAATGCGGTTGCGCTTATCCTTTTCATGCTCTTTCGTTTCGCCAAATGACAAGAATGAATCATAGGAGCATGCGCGACATTGCGAAAGGCGTGATCGCTACGATAACAGCGTGAATCAACCGTGGAACAGAATAAGCACTTGCTTATCTCTGTGAAACGGTTGTAGCGAATGAACCTAAAAAATGTGAAACGCCATTGCCTTAGTCAGCTGATATATTTGGAAATTAAAGCACTGCCAAAATTTTCAAAAACGGCTCAGAAAATGTCTGAAATAGTATAAAATTACTGAATGGTGTTATAAACCCTGACATCTTGCGTTAGAACTATGCTGGTTTGTAAAAATTCTGTCAGCGGTTAGTGTGGAATTGGTCGAATTGTATTTCTCCAGTGTTCATTTAATAGAAAAGAACTACGCAAGGGTTCGAAAACTTTTTTCAACAGCACCCTTGCGCAAGTTACGGAAGTCACGGTCTGTTGCGCTCGACGAGAAGCTGTGTCTGTCATATTTTCGGACATGCAGGACTGTACGTGAATCAACGCAACAAAAGACCTGTCCGTTTAGAACGCGAAGCATCAAAACTGCCACTCTGAATCACCCCTGCTCTGACAGGCCCGGTGTCAGTCAAACGTCCCTCAGGGCAACAGCGTGGAAAACAACCGCGGATTGCCAATCCCCGGCTGACTTCTGATTTTGGTCCAGCACAAAGAGATCTGCTTTCGCGCAACTGATGCTCGTTTGTTATACGCCGTTTGGTGACCGTCGACAAAAGGCAGATTTCAGCAGAGGAAATCCGAGCCAGCTGCATCTCCTCTTTGATATGGATTCTACTGATGTGCCTTTATTTCGATAGAGCTTGCTTCGAGGAAACAAACTATGCTCCACGTGCTTCTTGTGGCAACTGCGTGCTTGGCTTCATTCATAATTGTTTCGCTGCGGGGCTTAGCTTCATATTTATGAGGACTGTCAAAGGTGCTACAGGGAAGACAAGGAAATCGCACACTTCAACGTCACTTGTACGTGAAACTCCCAATACTGTAGTTTACAACAAGTCAAAACAATATTAAAGCATAATAGGTTCATGTCTCGTAACTTATTTATTTAACAAATTAAAACATTTGAGGTTTAAAATAAAGTTCGATTAAAGATTGACATATGGTTAGTGGATGTGTTAGTGATACAATCATTGGGATTTCCCAACAAAACCACGACAGGCATTAAGCGAAAAGTACTCGTTCTGAACTCCTTACACGGATCTCCAGCACTTTTTTTTTCACAGGTACTCTGCTTGCAGTACTGCATCCGTGTTTTAATGCAGTGCACAAGCGATTTAGACTTTACTTGAACTGCGATAAGACATTTGCTTTGTGTGCACGTCGACCCTGACGAGCTCTGACCAAACGGACCCCGCGAAATCTGCGAATGCAGTGGCGCGGCTGATGACCTTACGCTGCTCAGCGAATAGAGGTCGTCAACTCATCCTTCGTTAGCGAAAGCGGTTGCCCGGGAAATAAAATATCGGATTAGAGTCAATTGACTCATGATAATGGCGACTGCTTTGATGATGACCTCTACCATTGGCTGATGACGCGAAAGAATTTGGCGGTCATTTGAAAAATAGGGTGGCGAGTCGTTTGCCGGATATTGGATAGAATTGTGCTCGCTATGTCTGTAGCAAGTGTGCGTGATTGCGGATACACGAACGTGCAAGAATATCTTTTGAACATCAGACGTTTGCTATTTTTATTCGCCAAATGAGGTATTCGCTTTTAGTTGCTCCATAAATGAGAATAAGTATCCAGTTTGCCATGCAGCCAACTGGCTATTTGATACGTCACAGTGAGATACGCAGCCACAGTCAGATACGCCATCCAAAATAGGCTCATTGTCCGGTGATGTTTTAAGACAAAATTTTCTGCGCGGTTGAGAATACCCAGTCCAAGCGCGCATTTCTTTACCAAGCAGACAATCATCTTAATCCACTTTTGTGTGCCTCCCTGCCGCACTCATCTTTACCAGTCGGAACGAACATAGTGTGCAGACATTAAAATTGAATCGTGGAAGGTGGGCGCAACGGCCTTTCTCATGGCGCATACGCGCAGGCGGAGAGAGCTGAATGCGTGCCAGATTGTGAATAGATAGACCCACTTGCTTGCTTTGATCACGCTCTTCTTTTCCGTAAAAATGTCAAAAATTGGTGAGAAGGTCTTGACGCCAAAAGAACGACAATGAAAACGGCGGCGCTTACCGTAATTAACGTAAAGGATTTGGTTAGCTGCGTATTCTTCACATACATTTTACAGACAGAGATACGTTGTCGGTTGAACGGTGGCAAACACCGAACCAGAGCCATCGCGTGCAAATGTTTAATAGGGTTGTTTTACGCCTGTGCAGGGGGCTTGAAATTTTTTAAATTTACATTTGATCTCCTGCTGCATTGCACTTATTTAGATTAATACATAACCGTGCATTTTGTGTCGCAAGTAGGCTATAAATGTTAATAAGTCTAGACTAAGGTCTACGTGGGCGCAACGTCGTTAAGGTTTGTAATTCAGTAACTGCACTAATCGTTACTCTGTCGAGACAAGTGTAGCAATGACTGCTAAGCAAACTCCACTACCTGCACTACACTTGTTAACTCAATCTTGTCGTCTGAACAGCACTCTGCACAAAATTGTAACGTGGCCACAAGCACTAAAGGTATAAAAATGATCAGGCGATGTTATTCTGGGTCGCAAAGGTAAGCGCTCCTCTGTCCCTCCATTCTATTTTTTGTACGAACCGCGACAATATCGCGTTAACGCAATTAAGAAATGGGTTGAAAAAAATAAAGTACAAGGTAGAACATAAAACAGGATGATAAAAAATAACTGAGACTTAGTGCTTTAAACTTTGTTTTGAGAGGCTTGGAAATTTGTTTGGGGGTCTTAGCTCCCAAAAACCCCCACTGGTGATGGGACTACAGCGAACATGGAAAATGCCTGGATTTCAGCCGATTTTCAGCCAAATATTTCAAATGTATCGCATTACTTTAAGCTGATCTCTCTATTGTCTTGGCCGTTGTCAAAGCAGCTCACGTTTCAAATTCACGTAACGATTGTGTAACATGCCGAAACATTTTTACATTCGTCTTCCTTTGATTGTTCTTAAACTCTACAGTACATTGTTTGATGGATTTAGTACTTTTCTTAAAGATACATGGAAAACCGTTCCAAATGCGCAAGCTAACAGATTTTATTTCTCCGCAATTTTATCTCCGCAAGTGACATTGCAGACGTACATCGGATCTTTCTGGTGGGCGCTTTGCTTTCAAAGTCAGTTGCCCAAATAATTCTAACCACTTGTTACGGCAATATCAAAAATCTGTAACCGTTTTAGGAAAGCGCAGCGATTTTCGATCTTTCCCAGCAACTTAGCTCATTCGACTCAACAATAATTTTAGTGAAGAGGAGCGCACCTAGTAATTGCTCTGGCCAGCATCTTTTCTGGTATAGCGAAAACAACAGACAGACACGTCTGATGAATGGAGTGTAAAATTTGAGATAATGCCACTTTTTCATTGACGATGATTGCAGGCTTCGTGGCCGTGATGCCATCACACTCTATGTTTTTTCAATTAGTCAGACTTGTTTTCGTCGTCCCGAAAGGCTGCTCGAAACGATGCTCAGGGCAACACCAAATGCCTCGCCAACTGGGATTTGGCAACTTCAGTGTGTTTGCACAGCTTTTAGTCACTTAACAACGTCATCGACAGTGACGTAATTATTCGTTTGGAGGGCTCCTTCGGCGGGATAAAGTCGCTCCTGAAACCTTTGGAGCGTTTCTGAAAATAAGTAGCGATACTTTGGGACGAATTTGCAAAGCGCGGTTTTGTGATGATCCGCTTGATGAGGACGTCCTTCAGAAGCGTCCAAACATCGCCAACGGTGATTGACAGGCTTTTGGGAGAGAAACGCAAGCGGCTTGCTGCGGAGTCAAGCCGAAGATAAGCTTCTTTCTCGCTGTGCGTGGGGGAATTCTTCGATGGAATTTCGTTGTTACTCATCGCCCACCGTGCGCGGCATTATCGGCTTTGCGATTGTGCAAAACCGCCTGCTTTCAAAGCAGAACGCGATTTCAGCACATCAGAAGACCAACAACGAAGTCGTATATCATGACACATTGGCTGAAAAACACTGTTAAAGAATGATTGCAACTGTCTGTTGGGAGCAAGTTGCCTTCCGCCGCAATGCTGCGGTGATCGATCGCCATGGAGCTGCCGAGGCGAGGCGGAGATACCGACCAACTGCACCATGCAGTCAGCTCGCGTTGACAAGTGTGAAAAGAGCATTGGAAACACCAGCGTATTACTCGTTGCAGGTGTGTACTGTTATGTCGTACTTGGAAGCACAAGGTAGTCCAGGATTTGCAAAGTGAAAGACAAATTTTTAATGCAAATTTTTTCATACGTACCTCACCATAATCACGACTTGGTTGAAAGGTGAAACATTTTTCCGCTTTTTCAAAATTTTTTTTTTGTGTTTTACCGTCATTCACCACAAGCTTTCGAGCTACGTATTTTTAAAATTATATGGCAGCAAGCTTTCACTGAATTAACATAGCGTACTTTTTGATTTATTTGGCAAGCAGCATCTTTAAACTTCATACTTAACATAATCGTGGTCCGTCGGCACACACAGATTACTTGCATCGGTTGCTCTGTAGTTACTCTAAGGTGCCTTTATTCCGGGATCTCGCGAGCGACCGAACTTAAATAGATGAGTTGTTGCGTAAATATCCTGCCATGAGAAGACGGGATAAAAGAATGGGAGCATTTTCACCAATTGTTACTCAACCTTCCAGGAGATTTTCGCTTTTTCAAAAAACGCTTATGTCATCGAGAAGCATTTGGGCCGGCCAAAATCCGGCTTGAAAGCGAGATCCAAAATTTCCTGTGGCTTCCTACATTTCATTTTGGGGGCAGTTGTTATACGATTAGAAACTTCCATCACGGGCGCTTCCTTTGGTACCTTGGCAGCGTTGTATGTGAACTAGGAATTGGATAAAGTTCAAAGGGGCTTCGGCTAAGATCAGATATTCACCCACCATTATCTGTTTTCCAAGACCGTGGTTTCCAGTGGCGTACGCAGAAAATTTTCATTTGGGGGGGTTCATTCAGTGACAAATGGTGGTCATTTGTATTTGGTGTGCGCTTTTTGTGACGCCACAATTTGACGTCATATTCATGTTTCCAAACCAACGTTTTGGCGAAATTTGTTGACATAATAGGCATATACTTCTACACGCCCAACCCTTTATTTTATGTGTCATTGCACTGAATAGAAACTATCAGCGCTCCAAGTTGGAATATCGGAAGAAAGTACAAGCAACGCTACGACACAGCAGTTCATAACTGCAAAAATATCAGGCTGCGTGTTAAAACAGACGAGTAAAACACACTCACCACGGCAACAGAACAATTCACAACAGAAAAATGAGGCTACGCTGATGTCTTGTCGAATACGAGCAGTCGAGCATAGAAAGTGTGCGGCTGGACTGGCTGGCGCACCCACGGTTTGCAAGATCGGATCTTGCTAAACTACACAAGAAGTGAGAATGCGCATAAAGTACGCAAGAAACTTTCGATTTTTTTATGTATAGAAGTCCAGCAACTTTTAGTTTTCCTTTTTCCCTGCTGAGGCATTATCAAATACCTGAATGCTTTTGTTAAAAACTGCTGTTTTTGAGCACGTGCAACAGTTCTATGATGCTACAGAAATTGGTAACGCAGTCAATGCGGTCAATGCTTGCGCTGATCAGCCTTAGCAGAAAAAAATAAAGACAATTGTTTCGTATTAGGTGAACTATCGTGGAACACAATTTTAAACATGGGTAGTGGACGAAAGGTCTGCAAAATGTGGTTAAGTGGTTTCTGGACGCATACGATAACCCAGATTCTCACCAAAACCTAATTATTACTTTTTGGCCTATTTATAAGGTTTCTTGAAATTTGCATGCAAATTCATTCCGTGGTATTTGCATTAAGTCGACAAATTGACAAACAACAAGTATGCGAAAACAATTAATCTCCTTTGCGAAGGTAACGAAGTTCTGTAAAATATCAAGCTCAAGGGTGGGGTTAATCACAACCCCCCCTTGCGTACGCCCTTGGTGGTTTCTGTGTGCAGGCAGGTAGCATGATCGTTGGTGCTATGCACAGTTGACCTAATTGCATCGTGACGCTGTAGAAAAAGGTGCCACAATTTTTACCTGAGACCAAGCGCGACTGTTGAATCGCTCTTTCTGAACAACAAACTTTAAATGATCACTGCCATGTAAACGTGTGTCAATTTAACCGGATGCATTTCAACTCCTCACGACTACCGCGTTATTCTTTGCAAAAAACGTGACTTGTTTACAAAAGGCTGGTGTCTTTTCGCGTGGATCTATCTTTAGCCATTTTACGCAAATCTCTAGCGACACACGGGAAAAATTTAACGCTGTGAGCAAGAATTAACGCAGTTGGTTTCGACAGAAGTTGTAGAACAACGAAAATATCACCACAACAAAGCAGATTCCGACTTTGAATCATCGCATTTAGAAAAAATTCCAAAGTGGTTAGCTTGAAAATTTACAACTTTGTATTGCTAAAATATGCACACACGACAAGCACTTTTCAAAAAATAAACAACCAACCAGACTGGGCTGTTTTCTTACTTAATTGCGTTGTGAAAATTTGTTGTACCAGAAACCTGCACACGCGTGGTTAATCGTGCACAGTTATTTTTGGTTTTCTTTCTAATTTCTTTTTTGCAAACGATCAATAACTCATAGCAAAAATGTTATAAAACAAAAAGCACAGAACTTGTGTCATTAGTGCACTAACGGTCACCACCATAAAACTGGAGGCATGAAGGGTCACTTGGCTTCCTAGAGCCTTTGAAAATTGTGGTTTCGTGGGGGAGAATTAGATTTGTTGAGCAAAAGTCATCATTTAAGTTCTTAATGTGTTAAACATTTTTTATATCAACCTAAAATCTAATTTAGGTTGTTTATTTCATTGTAGGACAATGCAAGGCGTCGTCATGCACATACGCTGATGGCTAGGTAAATGCTGGAAGGTGTTGATCATATGGTTCAATTTTAAGAAAATGATAAATTGTAGGGGAAAAAATTTATTGCTGATTTTAGGGAAAGCTCTGCTCTCCTAAAAACGTCGGGTCTGTGCATCTTATATCACCAACAGTGATTTTACAGATATGTGACATATTTTCAGCCCATGTTTTCCGGGGCAAGTTCGAAAATTCGACGTGACCCTACGTTTCGAGCCCCCAACGCGTGTTGATTGGACTGTTGTTGAATTTTCAACAGAACTGAGCCAGCGCAACTCCTACGTGAAGGTTATAATGGAGCAAAAGTGAGATTTTCTAGACATTTTAACTAAAGCCCCGTCCTTATCTGGTACAGTCAGTCGTTCAGCTCTGCCAGCATGCGGAATGCTGTGGTAGCTGCCTGCGCGTAGTTGACGCATGCGCCGGATCGTAATTGAGACGCAGTTGGCAACTTGGTGCAGTGGACGTATTCGTCAAATGTAGGTTCACGTGATGTGAACAGTGACAAACAGAAACCGACTGCGCGCTCCTTTTCTTGAAAGGCCAATTGACGCAAACGAAGCCTGGGTGTACTGTTGAACTCTGTCCCAATGGGCCGTGTTAAGAGCTTGTTGCGTTAGCAGATCAAAGTGCGTAGGCCGAGAGCCGACCAGAAGTAGAAGGCTCAGCTTCCATTAATCCCAGGGATAATTTTATTAAAATGCAAAGCGACGTTTGTTGATTTGCCTTTCTGATTAGGTACGAATGTGACGGCGTCTCCGCTGGGAAAGACGCTGGTATCATCCTGGTAATTACGCATACCGACCTTAATCGACCTTTCGAAACATACACAACGTAAAGTTGTTTCGACAAACCTTGTCAACGCAATGGACACGGGGGACGCGAAACGCAATAAAAGTTCGTTTGTAGTTTATCGTACAAGTCACAGCAACTGATGTGTAATCCTCGCGAATGCAGTGAGTCATTGCGTCTTCCACAAAAATTAACGGTTTCAGGGCGGGCATCACAATTTTGTGTTTCTTGGAAAGGCGTATCGTGATTATTTCAGGCCGCATCCTTCACAGAACATTCTTGCTTACACAAAATCTTTTGAACATCATAAAACACCGTAATGGACGACTCTTGCTTATTCAGACGCCTTTCGAATTTCCCGTGCCGACCGCGTTTTTCTCGTTTCCATGTTTTTGCGCATTGTCCACGGAGTTCTGCCGACGATAAAACAGTTGTTTTTAAAACGTCGAACATCGTGACGTGGTTTGGGTCGTTGTTTTACATACCACTCCGTCAAATCAGACGTCACGATATGCAATGAGGAGCCATTTTGAATTTCAACGTCTAAAGCCGCCAGACCATGCGCCCCATTCTGAGGTCGGAGTTTGGGACACTCCAGGCGAAATGATCTGCGATTTGCTTCTCAATCCCACGCATGTAGGCCGTTTACATTTATTCTGACGCCCAGGCACAGAGCAATAGAAAGACGTTGCGAAATCGTCAATTGCGACGTTGCCCAAAGATCCCAAAAACTTTGGATGAGTCGTTGGTTTGGCGATTTTCGGTGATGTAAATGCTTGTGACGTTTCGGTGTGACGAAGGCATTTTTTGTTGAAGATGACCCCCTTGATATTCCCTAGCACAATAAACTGCTCATTTGATGGAAGCTCAGCTGTTTTTCAGTTGATAAATATATGCTGGCCATAAAGCTTAATAGAGGATATTGAGGAAACCCAGCGCGAACGCGACGTTTGCGCGGCTTTTATCCGTTGAAGCGCAGGTGTCGGACTGATAAACTTTGCCAGTGACAGCTGGCCATTTGCTTCGCGTCGTCGGCTTCACTTCTCCAGACTACGCGTAACGTGAAATCTGCCAAGGTGTCATCACAAAACACCGCCCTGCTGCGTCGGTGGGTTTGATCTGTGGACCTTGTCGGCTGACCGCACAGTCTTGTGTCTACATTGAAATCATCAACCGTTGTCACCCGGGTTTTTGCGAAATCCGCTTTTCAGAACTTAACACCCGAATCCCACAACACCAAATGGCCTCTTCTGTTGCTGGTCAATTCAGTTGAAAGGAAAGTTTCAGCCTGGGACCGCGAAATGCCAACTTAAGCACAAAAGGTTCACATTAAGCAGTAGCAACCAATAAGAGACCAAACAAAAATAGGGACCAGAAACGAAAGCAATAGGAGACCAAGCAAGTTATCTGCAATGGGACCAAATATCAGATTTCCATCATCATTCGCATGAGGCAGGGACACAAACGTCTGCAAGAGCCAGAAAGCGAGGTTAAACAGCCTAAACATAATTATCACAAAACAGTGTTGAGCCCGATAAGGCTTCACGGTGACTTACAGCTCAGTGAAATGACACCTTCAATGTGTATACAAAATGTGTTGCTATCTAATCTAGCCTGTCATCGCGCAAGGGGCTCCACGACGACTTCTTTTACCTATCAGAGGCAGTCTGCAGCTTTGCGTCGCTGCAGTATGCGGATTAAGAACAGCTTGACATCGATCAAGATGGCGGTAACGCCTTAACGACCAACGATAAGTCGCCATTCTCCATTCCCAAGGGTCACTGAGTGCTTTCGCATTAGCTTAATGCTGCTAAACGAGCCGCCCTGCGTTCCGGAAACTTGGTCGAGATTTCCTCTCCCATACCCAGTCTTCGGACAATGAGTGAAGCCACTCAGGGTCACAAACAAGACCCCTACGCACTGATGAGTGTTCAAGAGTGAAGTTACACGTACACTGCAGCATAGTTGTTGCAGGAAAAAAAAGATAAACTTGGAAATGAAGAACATTCGATGAGAAAAGTGTCAATCACGACAAACACAATCTCCAGCGAGTTTTCAACTGTACCGTAAACGAGTATTTGGCATTTAAGCATGCCGCTACACACTTTGTTCTCTATCCTGAAATCTGCGCAAATTCATCAACCATCATTGCGGTACACTCAGAAGTCGTTATTTATCTTGACAGCAAAGATTGTTCACAGATACCAAATGTATTGGATCAACAAGCAGTGAAACAAGGTGTGAAGCTTTTGGAAAACAAGAGTAAGTTAAATGTATCTTTGGGTAGCGCAAATCTTAGTATAAATCAGAGGACAGATCAAGCGTGGACGGATATAAAGTAGTTTCAGAGTCGGTGAAACATAACAGATACTTTTTAACTGTTTCTCTGAACACTTAGCGCTCGACAAAACACCAAGCAGATGTGATGCACAAACTGATGGCTGTGAGCCTTCCAGAACATTCCAGCAACCTTCCTTCATCAGGTGGCTTTTTAGGCTTTTACGCTTCTGGGAGTGTGGTTTACAACTGCAGCGGCTTTGCTTTCTGTGCTTAAGAGTTTCAATATCATTAATTAGGGATGGAAGCGATCCGAAAATCGCGTGCCTAACCCGCCTGCATTATACGGCGATAAACGTGATCGGCGTGCGCTTTAATCGCACATCAGGAGAATTTCTCGTCGACGATCAAAATCGAGCGGCCACCTGGTGCATACTACAGCATTCGAGCTCCATCATTCCCCGGAAAGCGGCTTCAACAATCTGCATTTCGGTATAGACACGATCACCAGCACAGCACATCAAAATTCCAACGTCCGGCCAATTAAAGTCGTTTCACGTGCGACCCATACGCAATTAGAAAGCCGCTGCCTGGGCTGTAGTTTTAACTTGACAGTTTAATGTGGACTGTCCTGCCGGGGATGGCTTGAAGATATTGAATTATCTCCTGGTAACAAAGTAGTTCAGAGAAAACAAAATTACTACTGACGTATTTCGATATCGTCGTCAGCTTGTTTGATCGTTACAAAGTTGTTGTGTTGTACGTAACTCTTTCCAGGTCTTCATTTCCCATTATTGTTGACTTGTTCAGTTTAGACAAGCACGTCAGCTGGCCTTTAATGCTCCCGTGCGTCTGAATATTCAGAACTTAGAACTAAATTTGAACATTTTTCAAGGAAACTTACTGTAAGTCCATTGTCTCAAGTGATGTCAATAAAACGGTTAGGACACTGCTCACTAACTTAATTAATTTCCATTGTTGCTAGTGCGATCTCGCTATCGGATCAAACTTTTTGCCATTGACGAATTTTCGCAACAACAACAATGACGATAAGCCAACCTTTGTACCATGCAGATTGAGATCGAGAATTCTGCTGGAACAAGTTACATACGAAGCATCACGACATCGATCGTCAGGAACAAATTGTTGCTGGTGATAGCAAGCGTGGTAATGACAGATGTAAACGTTCACAATTCACAGGTTATTCGTTGTAGAAAATCAGGTTCATGGTGACAATGCTGTGATGATAACTTTACTGACTAACCGCTCACTGACTGGTTTGTTTAATGTTTTTCACGTTTAGTCCAACAAGTTTGCAACGTGCGAGTGGACTATTCCGAATCAATTGTTCTCTTAGGTGGGCAAGTCAACAGTTTTCGGAGTGGGAAGCTTTTAAGGCAACTTGTGAACAATCAAGGGTGCCTTTTACACAACACTGTGTGATTGGTTAAAGACTGAAACAGCAGTTGATACGAAAACCCAGACAAACTTTTGAAAAGTGAAGCTAGACGTTTGGCGGCACACGTTTTATATAACCATTGCGTTGTGATTAGAGACTTCAAGCTTTCTTTGCGAGACGCGTTTCAAAATTTCCACTCTAAATTTCGTAACAAATCAAAGTTCTGCCGGCCCCTTTGCAATCTTTTCAAACGCTTACCTTACAAAACCGTGTTAAAAATAAAAAATGGATTCAACAATTTTAGTGTGTCTTGTTTGAAGCAAAGAAAATAAAAATCTACCCTGAAGTCGAAATCCAGAGTAGAAAAAATACGTTCATATATTCTGGCAGGAGAAAAGAGCTTATGTCAGGATATCACTGCAGAAAAGTAATGCTGTATTCTGGTTGTATGAGATGCATCGTAATATCTGACTGGCTACCACCCACAAGAGTTAGCTGTAAAAAAGGAACACATTTTTGGTGGTGAACAAATGGCAAAACACAAAAAACAAGAACTGCGTGAAAGCCGCTCTTTTTAAAAGTGTGCTACTGCCACCTTGTGGAATCGTTTTTAACATTGTTCGAGGTTTATTAGTGGCCACAGCAGGCCGTTCTCTTTCAAGAGTGTCATGTTTTGTGCGTTATGATCAGCGGTACTTCTAATGCTTGTAAAAGCTCTTTAATGAAGACAGATAGATTGATACTAAAAGTAACTCTTACACGGTTTTCTATCAATCTATAACAAAGGGCAGTTTTTTCTTGAAGATAACTTAGAAAAGCTTTTCATTGGCTTGTTTGCAGAACAAAAACTGGCAGAAATAAAGTATACCCGCAATTTCGATTAAACTGTGACACACAACATCAGACGAACTTTATAAAACGATTCCATTCTGCGTCGTGCATCAGTAAAAAAAAACGATTTTCACCGTCCACAGCACACGGCAGAAAACATGCGCTTCCTAATATTTGGGCAATACAATCCAGTCTAAAGTGGTAATCTATGAATTCTTACGAAAGAAAAATTAACTTGACGCTCTTTGAACGGCATCGCAGGACAAAATGGAATTTCCGCACTGTGTTTTTCAAGGTGCTATACTGTGAACAAATCATAGCTACTGCAGTGGGGGCTAAGGAAGCCAATACCAAACTAGTTTGCTTATTCGGATAATTAATTCAATTTTGTGAGTGTTTGCAAAAATAAACTGCTCTACGCTTCTTTTATCTGCAACAAGGTGGTTGTTTATCAAGTTAACACCTTGACAAACAGCCAAGTCCATCACACAATATCAACAGATGAAGCAGAAATCTGATATCACAATGCATTGATTGTAAGGTTCAATTTGGATTTCGCCAATTTTAAGACTTTTGAAAGTGCCTATGAGGAACAATAAGATTATCGAAACCTGAACCAAGAATCAAAATTCTCATTTTGTCTCGATTTGCGCTGAATAAATTTGAATAACACAGATATCAAATTTTTGTAGGTGCCATGCACATGAGTCAACGCTGTGTGCTTCAGGCAAAGATAGAAATTCAAAAACCTCTGTAGTCATTTCTTCTTTTTGCCTATGAGCTGTTCTTTCCACTCATGAATGAAAAAGTACTCGGTATTAGGTCCTTCCGAAAGAAAGGAACGTTAATGTCTTTCTTATGTGAAAAAGTTCACCGGTGTTATCACTCTTGATGCTTCCCACCTGGTGCCGTTGGTCCATATTATCTTGCTTCAGCACTCACCCGTCAAAGACAATGGTGAACAAACTTTAGAAATTTGTTTGCGAACATTTTTTCTGCACTTTCAAAATCTTCTTCTTTCTAGCGCAAATATATTGTCAAGTTCATTTTTAAAGGAAAGAATTAAATTGTGCGTAACATTTTGTTTCCTAGTTTAACCACATTTCCGAGATGGGATAGTCTTCCTACCAAAGTGAAGGAATCTAAAACAAATTACGAAATTACAGCTGGTCCGGCCTGAAGTCCTGAACACAACGGCAACTGGTAGTGAAAGAAAGATGTAATGAACAGTTGATGCGGACGATACCGCAACTTCCGAGAACAAAACCGCAACTTGGTTCATTGCAGACGGAGACTGAGATTTCGTCAAAATCTTAAAGACCGAGACCTAAACGTTCGTGATGAAAAGTAAAACTCAAAACCAGAATAATGTTTGGCTTTGCTAAAATTTTTCATAAATTTGTCAAAAAACATCATCCACACTTCCAAAAGTTAATTTTGTCGAATTCCACTCATTTTTTCAAATTTTCTACTTTTCTTTCACCAAAGATCAGACGAACAGCGAACAGGCTGAACTGTTGGAGCTTTCAAAGACTTGTCGATATAGGGCACTCAAAGTCTTCGAGACTGTCTCGAGACCGAGACGTGCTGCAAACTTCGAAACCGAGATTAGACGATATCTGGGGCTTGAAAGAATGAGACCTGCAAAATGAACCAAGAAGAGCTATCACTGGTATAAAATTATTGCTATACATGCCGAGCTCCTAAAAAAGTTAAAAGGCACTCCTAGGCCGTGAGACACTTTGGAATAAAGTCGCTTGCTCCAAGCGATGGAAACTAACTTTACTGATTAATGGGTAGCCAAGCACATTCAAGTGTTGTGGTGGATTTTTAGAACAGTAACAATGATGATGACGATTGGCTTGATGAAAATTCGACTGAGCTTGAGCGGTTGAAAGAGACCCTAGAATGGTAATGTGTTTGTGAAGGTTTTTGGGAATTCGTGTGGGAATCCCTCTTTCAAAATTTCAGTCTTATATGTTGAGTTTTAATCTGCGTTGACTTACGGTAATCAGCCTCGTGATTTTTTCCTCGTGAAATTTATTTGGATTTAGTTTTGCTTGAAGGAAGCATTTCAATTCTATTTTTATGAAAGTCAACTTTCACTTGAGTATGCTGATCTTGTTTTACTATTTGTCGGTGTTTTTGCATGCCATTGTCATACGGCATTGAAAACACTCTGAATGTTTCAAGTAACGAAAGACAATGTTTTGCATGTCCACCAGACTTAAATTCAATAAAGTTTACGCACTTCTGATTGTACTCTCAGTAAAATTGCTTGCAAGTAAGCAGCATTGGATTAAGTCAAATGCAAACACGTAGGCTTATAAGCATAAGAAGATTTTCATAGAAGGAAGCATGCAGATAACACGTTTTCTTGAAGATTGCGAAACCGCTCCAAGCACAGTTTGTGGTAAGCAAAAGAAGTTCATCAACCGCAAAGTAAGACTACCACTCATTTACAAAGATGATGTTGCTTAATGTATTCGCGTATTTTGCTGAACCAGCTGCATTTTGGCTAATCATGGGTTAAGTAAAGTTAAATGTTCTTAGCATGAAATTCTTAATGAAGTGTAACGTATTGTAACAATAAAATCCATTTGTATTATGAAGACTGTCAAGGTTTCATTTGTCACACAGATTCTCATTTTGCAATGCAGGAACACATTGTAACTGAAAATTATCAAAAAAATCTTTTGCATACTTCTAATATGGTTGTACTTTATCCAAAATCTGGCAAAGAAGGTTTCCATAGAGCGCATTTTTATCAGGAAACGATTGAATATCAGCAAAATACGTATAAAATAACACTGTAATATTCTTAAAAGCAATATTCCGTCCAAATGCTACAAACTGCGAAACGTTCGCGCAGTTTTTAAGTTTTAGGTCATAAGATCAATCCAATACATCATATGCATATGAATAAAAGCGTTAAGATTTTCACCACCATTATGCTGAGGTCAAAGTATTCGTTCTTTGAGCATGTGTCATGAAACTACAGCAGGAGGCCAATTAGGTCCTCGAAGTCGCTTCATATGGGCCACTAACGCCACTTAAATCTGCCTCACAAAAGCTTTTGGGAAATATTTTGACAGATATGTTGTCATAACGTTTATAGATTTATTGCACAGTTTACCCAAACATGTTTCACATGGAAAGCTAAATGTTCTAGTTTTTTGTCTTTCCATGAACTTCCGTTATGATCTCAAGTTTGGAATAGATTAGTTTGTGGCATGGTCAAAGATCTTTATTTTTTCAGTTGTCCCGATCTCTTTCATAAAAGGTCAGTGGCGCCTGGAGTAAAGAATGCTGTAACGTATCCCTATCCCGCTTGAATTTACTTTAACCGCTTTTCGCATCACCGCTTTACGCTTTTTAAGCACAGACAGAACTTCACAGCAAAAGACTGCGTTTTGGAAATTCCAAACAACGAGAACATCTTTCCAATAGAGTGCATGGAAGTGCAAGACCTGCAGGCTGATGGTACGGGGATCGTCGTCGTTTGAGCGAATTGTTACAATCCACTGCTTGTCCGCACTATAGATCTCGGGGCAGGTGTTGAGCAGCTAATCGATTGTCTCATCATCTAGAACCGACAGGCTGTGCAGTCCATGGGGAGGTCGATGGATTGGACACTGGAGGACAACATGGTCAGCGGTTTGTTCTTCTGCGCCACACTCACAGGCCGCAGATGAGGCCATACATCATTTGTGTAAACAGGAAAGGAAACGTCCGACACCGGTGCGGAGGCAGTAAAGCCGGACCCACGCTGTTCTCGGAAGGGTTATTCCAGGAGGGTAGGTGCCGATGGCCAATGTCGGGGATGACAGGACCGAGTCTCGTAATGTTGTCCAACAACTCCGCATTTCATCGGTGATCCGCCCAGATCGCCGTACTTCTGTTGTTGTCGTCAGATGAACTGATGAGTTGTTGTGCAGCAGGTACAAATGGGTGTCTCGATTTGACATGCCGTATATTCCCACTCGGTGCACAAGTGAGCGCTGAGTGGAGCGGATGTCCAGGCTCCATGGCACGGTGTTCTAGAGACAGTGGGGCTCCTTTGCGATGACGCTCAGCATGTTGGATGCCTACGAGGATGTGTAGGTTGTCCGCTTGTGTAGGACGCAGGCATTCAGCCACGATTGACAAAGCGTCGTTGATGACAGAATCAACGAGGCAGGTTTGAGCACTGAGACACCAGACAGGAGTACTCTGCTGTTGAGTGGACTAGGGCTAAGGTGGCTGCTCGCAACGTTGTTACCACTGCACCCCAGCGTGAGCCAGCAAGCCGCCTCAAGAGTGCGACGCGTGATGTCAACGTTTTGCGAAGTGACTCAAGGTATCAGTGATACGTGAAAGACCTGTCCAACGTTGCCTCTGAGTAACGTACGGGGATAACATAGGCATATGCCTTACTCGAAGGCTTTTCCCCCAAATTTCATGGCTGGCCACTCGTCGTAAGCCCTGCTGTTCGATCTCATAGCTTTGTACTGAAGCAGACAAAGAGATGCATGCAAACAACAGCCTCTTGTGCAAACATTGATTAAGAACGAGACAAAGACACTTTATTCCTGAAAACAATAGCAACTTGTTAGAAAAAAATGTAGCCTTAAACGTTGACATTGAAAAAACTTTGTAGTTCCACATTAGTAAGAGAACCAACTGTTGGCAAATTACTATTTGCATCGCCATTGTATAGTTAAAGTTTTCAGTTTTGCAACAGCTTTTCGCACCTTGGAGTCGAAAATATGAACACGTGTTGAAGAAACAACCATATTCCAACCAATCTATTAATACAAATCTGTTAAGTATTTCCGATGTCCTGCACGTCTAAAATTGAATCAAACTTCAGTAGCCATTCTTTCGTTTCACGTATGATCTGTTCCTTTTACTCATGAATGAAAAAGTACTCGGTATTAGGTCTCTCTGATGGAAAGAAATGTTAACTTTTTTCGTATTTGAAAAAGTTCACCGGTGTTATCACTCTTGATGCTCCACACCTAAGTCAAACGCAAACGCGTGGGCTGATACGCATAAGAAGATTTTGGAAGAAGGAAGCGTGCAGATAACACGTTTTTCTTGAAGATTGCGAAACCACTCCAACCAGTGGCGTACGCAGAAACTTTTCATGTGTGGGGGGTTTCATGCAGTGGCGTATGGTGGTCATTTGTATTTGGTGTGCGCTCTTTGTGACGCCACAGTTTGGCATCATATTCATGTTTACATTTGAATGCATATTTCGGGGCAAACAAAACCTTTTCATGCATTATGCATACGGGGTCTGTTTATTGATGAAATAAAACAATCAGTAAAATGATTTTATTTTTATAAATAATTGTAAAAATTCTTGGACTTGTCCTCTTCGCGTAGGCTTTGATGCAAATCTCACCTGTCTGTGTATCACATTTAAGATGTGAAAAAGGCTGTTGTATATTTTTCAGTTTTATTACAAACCACCAATCTTATGCACTGTAGACGTTTGCAGAAAAACATCGGAAATTTCATTAAATGTACTTTCTGTGTATAGCTGGGAGGGTCACTGAAGCCTCTGCGTTGGTATATTTAGTGTAGAAATCTCTGAAACAGTTGCTGCTTTTGGTAAGTAGAGATTCCATGCATTTTCTACAGTAAAATGCTATCACACCACTGTAATTTGGTTATACCGTATGCGCCTTCCTCCATTGCCTTTCACTTCGCGGAAATGACGGACACCACCAGTTAGGATTTCATGCCCGACATGCTTTTGGTTGCGGGCCCCCGTTGCTTCATTTCTTGCAATGTTTTACAGTTCTTTTGCGATAGAAATAAGGAACCAACGTTTTAGTTTCCGTATTCCGTAGAGGGATGAAGGATTGGACAATACACATGTGGTATTTTTCTTGATTTAAAAAAAGCATTTGATACTCTAAATCACAAAATATTGCTAGACAAACTTAACCATTATGGAATTCGTGGTTTGGCTTTAGACTTTTTCACATGATATTTGAAGAATAGACAGCAGTTTGTTTTTGCGAATGAAGTTAAGTCTGATAAGATGCAAATTACTTGTGGTGTGACGCAAGGTTCGACTCTTGGTCCTGTGCTATTTTTGTTGTATATTAATGATCTCCCCCTGTCTTCCAATATTTTTTGTAATATTTTTGCTGATGATACACCATTACTTATTTCTGATACCGATACTACTAATTTGGAGAAAAAAACTAATATCAAATTAAACAGTGTACTCAATTGGTTGCAAAAGAATAACCTTACATTAAATCTGTCTAAAACAATAACTATTTTATTCAATAATTGTAACCGACCGGTAATTTAAACATAAATTGCAACAATGTTCCATTAAAACAAGTTAACTCTACTAAATACCTTGGCACCATAATTAATTCCAATCTAACATGGAAAGAACAGATTCCTTCAGTTGAAAAGAAAGTAGCTCAAGGATGCCACACCCTCTTCAAACTTTAGCTAATTTCTGATATCAAAATATTACGGAAAGTCTACTTCTCTTTAATTTATCCTCATCTCCAATATGCAATTCTGACTTGGTGTAAAGTCACTGCAACGTATTTAACTCATCTGAAGGTACTTCATAACCGTTCGATACGCTGTATTTGTAAAATATTTAGAGCTGCTCACATCCCAATGCTAGATCTATATCACTCATGCAAAATATTTGAAATTAATCAAATATATGAATACGATTTAGGAAAATTTATGTACAAAATAGTTCATAACTGCTTTCCAAGTTTCATCTCCAGTTGTTATTCTTATATTAATGAAAGGCATAATTATCCCACTAGAATAGCTACTAACAACAATCTCACTACAACTTCATCAAAAAATATTTAACACAAAGATCTATACAATCCACAGGGCCAAGACTCTGGAACAATATTCCCAAAGACTTACGAAATAAATCATTCCTAGTCTTTTGTCCAATATACAAAAAATATTTACTGGATCAAGTTACCGTAAAACCTCTATTTGAACGCCACCTCTAATAGAACGCCACTATAAAGGAAGGGTTGAAAAATAGAGCGCCACCCTCTAATTCAGGGGTTCCCAACCTGGGGTACATGTACCCCCAGGGGTACATTTGCCTACCTCAGGGGTTACATTTATTGTACAGCCGCATCATATTACGTTTGGGTCATAAAAATGAACTTTACCTTTATGGTTCTAAAAATCTAAAAGTTACAATAAAAATTTAGTATACTTTTGTTATTTTTCAACCTCAGAAATTTCAAGCGAAGTGGAAGATATTACAACGCTGTAGCTTCATCATAGGCTATACAGTAGTCAACATAGCAAAAATATTGAGCGAAATGACACTATACAAGGGGACAACAAACCTTACAGAAAATACGAACATTCGGAAACCAGTGCCTGCCTGTCTGGCGTTGCATTGAAATGCATTGGAATAAACGAAAGTGGCGGGCAGTAATACTGGTTAGTGCACTGGAAGTAGCCAAAATTAGACCAAAATTGCCCACAAGCCAATATGCTGGCAGCGTTCTCTCTGACCATAGCCAGGGACAGGCGCTGGTGGAATCACTGTTGCTTCCTATGATCACCGGACAAAGACGTTTCTTTGCAAGGCCGATCAAAAAGAGGCAAAGGACTTGCCATACACACCAATGGTTTCAATTGCGACTGGTTGAAAGCAGTAATTGTTAAGGTGGTCATTGCAATTTCGGCATATTGCAACCTCAGCGTCTGTTGCTACAGTGCCTGAATGGCGCTGTTTTTGTGGTGGCACTGAGCAAAGGTGTCCTCAACTGTCACACGCCATACTAGGAAGTAGTAGATTAGGGTTGAGGGGCCCGAGGCAAGGCTGAAAAGGAGGCCCTCTGATGACGTCTTCATATTCAGACATTTGCGGGCCACCCGCCGATACGTTCCTGAGACTATATGACATGACTGACATATCGGAAAATGCAAAAGGAGGACATTCATGATGCACAACTTTAAGAGCACTGAAAGTTGGGAAGACAAAGCTAGTGACACATAACAATTAAACGACAGTATCGCCACGCACTTCTCTAGTTTTACAGTTGCTGTCGAGGTCCCCTTTGAAAACAGAGAGCACTTACACATTACAGTGTTTGTTGGGGGTCCATTTGCAAGCACGGAACTTAGGCTGCACATTACACTTACCATTGGGGGCCCTTTAAAAGCAGAGTCCCTACACATTACAGTTGTTACTTGGGGGCCCCTTGAAAGCAGAGTAGCCTATACACATTGCAATTGATGTTGGAGGCTCTTATGAAAGCAGAGAGTACTTACACATTACAGTTGCTATTGGAGGCCCCCTTGAAACAGAGTAGTCACACATTGCAGTTGCTGTTTGGGGCCTCTTTGAAAGCTGAATACCTGTGCACTACAATTGCTGTTTGGGGCCCTTTGAAAGCAGAGTACTTACACACTACAATTGCTGCTGGGGGGCCTTTTGAAAGCAGGGAACTTACCTATGAACTGCTTCGGAACATAAGATATGAGTATGTAATACATTTTCACCACAAAATACGGAATTTAAAACACGTCGAGGGGCCCCTGTAAAGGGGGAGCCCGTGGCAAGTGCCATTCTCGCCTCCCTTTAAACACACGACTGATACTAGGCTTAGGCCTCTTTACCCAGGGCCCAAAGTCAATCCATCAGGCTTCCTCCCATCC
>Ga0210059_1003175_pt1 | contig 26177 bp, 23 predicted proteins | sample Ectturendosymbi2_FD_188042 | JGI IMG/M metagenome (GOLD analysis project Ga0210059, IMG submission 188042) | Ecteinascidia turbinata endosymbiont from Florida, USA - Sample 2 (SPAdes) (version 2) | ecosystem: Host-associated > Tunicates > Ascidians > Unclassified | place: Key West, Florida... | reverse complement strand
ACTTGTGTTCTTGGTTTACAGCAAAGAGCAGATTTCTTAAAGTGAGAGTGTGTTATTTTGCATTGTTGATTCCTGGCAAATGGGAGTTTCGTGACGAGTATGTACAGACCATAATGCGTCTGCTACAACAATAACTCTCACCAGGGTTGCAGAGTCGGTGTCGGAGTCGCAATAAGTCGGAGGTTTTTGGGTGGGGTCGGAGTCGGATTTCTAGCAAGAATGGGTGTCGGATTTTTTGTCCGACTCCGACTCTGGAAGTTCAACTGGACCATTTTTACATCACACTCCTAAGCTGGGAATTCCTGTCGAAACGGTTCATATTCTTTTGAAACGTTTCCTGAAACAGATAATTCTTGCTATGTACCACGATGTCCATTGAGTGCTAGTTGCTACAAAATTGTTGACAGCCAAACTTGATTCACTTTACATTAAGTAGTCGGAGATTTGAAAAGGTCGCAGTCAGAAATTCTGGAAAGGTGGGGTTGGAGTCGGAGTCGGACATTTTACCTCCGACTCCGCAACTCATGCCTTTCACATTAGCTACAGTTGCGGTGGTAGGCAGGGTGTGGCAGAACAAGAATTCATTCTTCATCTTTCCTTCTTTCTCGTATCGGGTGTAAAAAATCAACCGGCTTTCAAGAGCAATGTCGGTCCAGTTGAATGCTAGCGTGAAGGCTTTGCTTGGTTTCCTGGAGGCTGCTTTGCTAGGAATACTAGCCCGGAGGTTGCTTTGCTTGGATTTGCTTTGCTAGCTTGTGGGTTGCTTTGCTTGGATTTGTTTTGCTAGCCTGGAGGTTGCTTCGCTTGGTCCAGTTGAATGCTAGCCTGTAGGTTGCTTTGTGGAGAAAATTTGCTTGCACACATCAGCAGCCATGTTGTCAATTCGTCGGCGAATGGTATCATTACAGAGCTAAGCTTGCTGGGTCTTGTTTTTTTGCCCCTGGTCCGATCATTATTTCAGCCCTTTTTGCTGCGCATGGTTTGATAAGATCCTCAGCAATTATGTGAGGATTCTTGCACTTTGCGATTTGATATGGCACCCTGTAGCTGCATTGAACAGCAGGCTTTTCTTCTGGTAAGAATCCGAAATGGGGCAGTGTTACTTCCCAGTCGTACCTTGCTTTCTTGGCAGATAAATCATCGGCGTCATCAACTTTCCTACGGGGATGCTTCTTGTCGCAATGGTTTGCGAGTTTGCAGTGATGTAGTGACTCGTGTGACATCGCGATCGAGAAGTGCAAACAATGTGCACAATCAAGACCAGTCGATTGACTTTTGTGAAACCAAGTAGCGGTCGTTCCATATCGGATTCTAGGCATTTGAAAACACAGATCAAAACTAATATAAAACCAGTATTAAAGATTAAGCATGCAATTAACTGTCACACTTAATGAATTAGTATTAACGATATACACAGAATTTAATGTAAAAGGAATTAATGCAAAAAATTTGAATCAACCAGCATCCAAAAGAAACAAGGCAATGAGCAGAGGTCTGTTCGTGGCCCCCAAAATCACCCTGTGACCCTAAGGATTGCGAAACCCTGTACCAAACATTGTTTTTTCATGTTTCATGTTAACTGAATTAGCTTTATTTTATAGAAGCAGTTGCAAAAGTGTTTCTTCGTAAAGTGGTTCATTTACGACCATGCGACTTAACATTTCATTTCTCTGTCATAAACATTGACAGCATCAAAGTAAGTTTTATTGTCAGGAAACAGAATTCAGTATCGGCAAGCATGGCTACCAAACGGACGTGTGTAATGAACAACTTCAAAAACATCAGTCAGCAAGAACCAGAAAGCCGTCAGATTAGAGAAGAAATTCAAGAAAACATGAGTTGAAAAGTGATGATTTTGATAAAAGGACCACAGAGCTTTCGCAATAGGACATACGCTTATTTGTTGGCAATGAAAAGATTAGAAATTTGCTCTCTCTTAGATTGGAAATTTGCTCTCTCTTTTGACGAGATGCTGATTGCCTGAGAAACAGTACATGTTTCCAGGCGTTGGCAGTGTTGGATGAACTTGCGAAAAAGAAACGAAAGCTTGATATCCTGTTGTCAGTGGCGTAACTGGCGGGGGGGCAGAGGGGTGAATTGCCTCCTTGGAAAGCTAAATGTAAAAACCGGGTCCCCACTTAGCTAATTGTACTTCGGTTTTAGTATTCCCTTGGTTTTCAGTAGTTTATTGTTTTTTGCGTTTTTGGGAGTATTTTCCGGTGATTTCGGGTTTTAGTACAGCCATCCACATCCAGATTCACCATCATTTTCTCAAGTTTTTCTTTAGTGTTGGCTAATGGGCCTCCTGCAATGGCCCCTTTCAGCTACGTTTTTCCCATGGCTTACACCTCTAGTTACGCCACTGCTGTAGATATTATTTTTGTTGATAGGTGGCGCTCAGTTTATTGATTGTTCAAAAATTCAGCCAAATGCACCATCAGACGGTTGCTCTATTCTATGCGTATTGTGTACATCGAGCAAACTTTTCCTGGCCATACACTTTGTAATGTTACAGAGTTGCCACATATTTTCTAACCGTGCAACGAGTTGATACTTAAAAAACTATTCTGTTGCGACTGGCTAGATGTTGGATTTCCAGCAAACGACCCCGGATTGATTGATTGATTTATTGTTTCATATGACTCAACTAATAAGCAGAAACAATACAAAGAGCCATTGCGTAATGAAGAAACCAATTGTCAGTGGATATTAGAATAAATGAGAACACAATGGCAAAATAATTGGTCGATTTGAACAGAGAGTGTCACTGTGTCATATAGGATTGGTGAAAGATCATGGTGGTAATCTAGTCAACCAAACCCCTTTAACATTTTTTGAAAAGTGTTGGAAAACAACAGATGCAAATCAAATAAAAAGAGATAGAAAAAACGAACAAGAAAAACAGAAAAAGGTGAGGTAAATTTACAGATGAATGGAGAATGCCTATGTACCCAAAGGAATGGATCGAACTTGATTGAGGAACTTTTTGCTGAAATCAAAAATGTTTAATTTAAACTAAGGAAAAAGAACAATTGATGAGGAACAAAAAATAATAAAAATAACAAACTAGGCAGTGTAATATCATGCCAAAAATGGGATGGGCACAGGAAGTAACGAGAAACTAAAGTAAAGATAGAAAATAAACAAAATCACAATCTTTAAATTACTAAAACTTTCAACATTTAATTCTTGATAAATGAGCTGTTGCTAAAATTCATACTTACGTATATTTTTCATGTAAGAGATGTTTCTCAAGTTTCATTTGAAGGTAAAAGTAGCAGAAGACTTAATACAGTCTGGTATTGAAAACCACACGTTTGGGACAACAAATGTAAGGGAACATTTTCCTGAAGAAGAGTTAACCCTAGGTAGAAGCAGGTTATTAGAAGTGGATAGTCTTGTGGAGTAACAATGAATTGAGCTAATTGGAGTAAAATAGCCTTCAAAATGTTTTGAAAGCAGTTTGTTGTAATAAGAGTGCATGAATTTGCCTACTGACAAGTGAAAAGTTTGGGAAGGCATAAAAGCCTTAGGTGCTCGAAAGATTCTTCCAGAGATACCGGATAGTTGGTCTTATTACTTTTACGGCTTTATGTTGGAGTTTAATGAGAGGTTGAATGGTTGCGCTTGAAGCACGTCTCCAGTTGAGGATTAAGTAAGGTAGGGTTGGAATAATGAGTTATAGACAACTTTTAGTACAGAATGTGTTGTGTAATCTTTAATTTGGATAGAACTCCACAAGCTCTTGATAGTTGAGTTTTATCTTTTGTATATGAAATTTCCCGCAAAGCTTGTTGTCAAGAAGAACACCTAGGTATTTCAGGTTATCTTTGGGGGAAATGCTATGGTTATCTATACTGACTTTAATGAACCTGGATCGTGTTTTTGAGAATTTAATAATATAAAATTTGTTTTCTTGTAGTTAAGAGAAAGCTTGTTTGCTCTAAGCCAGTGGTCAATTTTGCGTAGTTCAAGGTTGGCAGTTGTCCGAAGAACATTAAACCAGGAGTTTGACATATGAAGATTAATATCATCAGCAAATAAAGTAGTATGAAAAGAGGATGTTTTCGTAATATAATGAATGTAATCAAGGAAAAGTAAAAGCGAAATGACACTACCTTGATGACTACCTTGAGGGACTCCACAAGATATTCTTTTGTATGTAGATTTAAAAGTCACAATTTTGGTGCACTGCATTTTATTATGCAAAAAACTTCAGAGTAGTTTATGCAAAACACCTCTTATGCCATAGTGATAGAGTTTATCAAGCAAAATTTCATGATCACAACAATCAAATGCTTTCGATAGGTCTAAAAATAAGGAACATGTTATTTTCAATTATTATCAAAGTTTTTGACCAGTTCGTCATAAATACTGTAGTTGTAATGGCTAACTCGGTTGAATGAATTTCTCTAAAACCCTATTTACATTTATATATTATATTCTCTAAAACCCTATTTAAACCTTATTTACATCCTTGGGTAAATTAAAAGTGATGTGACTTTTGTAATCAACCTCCATACGTGAAGGCATATCACCACATTTGGAAACGATGAAACATGGCAATTAAGGTTCTGGCCTACAGCCACCATGACAAATTCCACCAAGGGTATATTGAATTCTCTACCTTTATTGCCATTAAAGCGATTTAACATCAGAAGGTGTTGCTTTCACAGTGTTTTTTAAGCCGTTTTTGGGTGTCAAAATGACACCCTAAAATTTCGCAATGACACCCTAAATTCTGAAAGCCTAGATATGGTTTTGCCTTGTATCGAAGAAAAACGATTTGAAATAAGCATGTTTTCCTGCACGTGGGTATTACAACAGACGGCTGCAATGTTATAGGCCGACACAATTTTCTGGCGCTTAAATTGGAAGCAAAAATTGTAAGTTTGCTATCTGTGCATTTACATGCACACCGCTTCGCTTCGGCCTCTTACTATACTACCGCAGATTTGTACAGCATGGTGTACGAAACTGCGACAGAACTTTTAATGCAATTATGAAAGTGTTTTATTGTTTCACCGTTGCGATCGGCTTGCCTGGCGATGCATCAGACAACAATGAAGAGAAAATTTCGGCAGTTGCAGTGCGCATGCAAAACAAGGTAGTTGTTGTTACAGGCAAGTTTTGCCTGTAACAGCTGTTGCTGTGCAGAAGCCAAGCCTGCTGAAAACCTCCCAAGCTCGAATCCAGTCAAACAGATTCAGAAAGAATTACAGTATATCCAATCAAAACCCATCATTCAATCAGCTGACTCCGAAATCATGTCACGAAAGACGTGACCAGGAGTCGTGTGATGCTTTAGCATGACTAGTCAAGGTGCTAAGCAACCAAATGCAATTAAGTATCTTGCATATATTTCAACTGAATCATGATGAAAGCAATTACACAATTTAGCTAATTAAGGAACCAATCAAAACACCTGAAACTACGGAGAATTACCAGAAATTTGGGCATGAAAGGCGTCTCATCTGAACTGAAATTCAGACTTTCTTCTCTGCCTTTTGTGCTGGTAGCCGAGGTCAATCCGTTGTTCTATATTGGGCATTGCGCTCACTTAGCTCAACAACCAAGAGGAAGAAACCGACTTACTCGCCTATGGTGCATGTTGCCTAGGTTAAGTCACTGTTCAATATTGGGTATTGCACTCACTTCGCTCAGTGATCAGGAGTAAAACGTGGAAGTCCGCGGCCACCACCAGACTCCATGTCAGTTTAGAGTTTCAATAAACCGGTGTGTCCTAGCAGGATTCCGCCAAACTAAAACGCTGTTCCATTCCAGCATAGTCTTTGTCATGCCAGTCGTTCAGGCTTAGGTCGTATTCGTGAACAAGTTACATTCGTGTCTTACTGAATTGTTGACATTTCCAGAATGGTCGCGAGCTTTCAGCTACGTTCGAAATCTTAAATTAATGATAAATTTCCGCCTAAAAATTAGTAAGGCCTCGCAGACTGAGAAGCAAAACCAAAATTTGAATGTGAAAAAGCACAGTTTAATTATTACCAGACAGAAGTGTAGACATATCTTTAAGCATAGTCATAACAAAACTGTCACCTCTTAAACAGTGCACACGGCAGTTAAATAATCTTAGGTTTCTATTAGATTTACATAAAGTAAGATGCTTGAATAAGAGAACCGAGTTAAATACCTTGTTGATCTCTTAATCATAACTTACTAAGATAGCGGAATCGAGATATAGTAATTACAGGAGCCTTGTGACATATCCAGAGATGACTGAAAATCATGGAATATTGTAGCTTGGTGAGTACCTTTGCATTTTATGCATTACGTACATTCAATACGAATAAAAACAATAACAAGATATTAACTATGAGTGTTGATGTATTGAAGTAGAGTGATTGAGTCATCAGAGACCTAGGTTTTTCAAGCAGACTAGTTTCTGTGATGATGAACCTGGATTCAGTTAAGATAGCGAACCCATGTATAAATAGATTACTTCTGGATCCGAAAGGTATCTTCGTCATCCTCAGGGATCGCGTTATACCTGCTATATTGTCAAGTGAGGCAGCAGAGACCTAGAAGTGAGATTTTGGCTATTTTGGTGGCACTGAAGCATTTGCCAGAAAATAAAATGATGCAATGTGCGCTGTTTTATTGCGACTTAAAAAACAAAAAATTTCAACATGGTACTTTCCTTTTGCCAACATTGGCACATCACCTGACAGAACTGGGCAAAGTTTTTCAGGCGGTATGTTTTGACTCAGCACGGGTGAAAGCTTCCGTAGAACTGTGCATCAACAAGCTCTCTGATGCCGCTGCTAAATCTGAGCTTAAAGCGAATTGCGAAAAGTTTGATAGTGATTTAGGGGAACTTGGAACGCAGGATGGTTTGGCTGACTCGTGTGTGTCAAGCGGCAAGGCGTTTTGGAAGGGTGCCGAAATATTAGCAAATTGATCGTCCCCATACACAAAAAGGGAGACAGGAGTGAATGAACCAACCACCGCTGCATCTCTTTGCTAAGCCTCCAAGGAAGAGTGTATGCCAAAATGCCATGAAAATAATTTGAACCAAAGCTGAGTGATACCCAGCGCTGTTTTTGTCGCGACCGTAGCACTACAGAACAAATTTCCATTCTCCAGCAAATTTTCGAGAAATCTTGGGAGCATGCCAAAAACTTGTACACACATGTTTTGTCGACATCGGGAAAGTATATGGGCGGGTTCCTCGTAAAAAGCTTTGGGGGTTGTGGGAGTACGGTTTTGATGGCCGCCTGTTGCTGGCCGTCAAGTAACTATATTCCTGTTCAGAAGATTGTGTCCCTATTGAGGAGTTAACTAACAACCGTTCAGCGTTGGTGTTGGACTCCGACAATGGTGTGTGCTGTCACCACTCCTCTTCATAGTCTATATCATGGTTCTCCACACCATGGCCCGCGGGCCAAATCCAACCCGCGAAGCCATTTCGCCTGGCCACAAAAGGCATTTTGCCAATGTAAAAATATGTTTACGAAAAATGTGTTTGTTTGGTAGGATGTAAGATATCCCGAAAAAATCACATGACGCAAGATGTCTGGCCCTCGAACTGTTGGGCAATAGCTTATGTGGTCTATCCCAAAAAATTTGAAGAGCCCTGGGCTATATGAATTTGATACAGTCAGCGATGACGCCACAGACGCCTCCACAAGGGTGTCACTATTGGGAACTGCAGGATGAACCGTTTGCTTTTTCCGGACGAATTGGTACTGCATGCGTTGATCTTCTCAACAGGGTCTTCAGCTTGCATTTGATCGATTTTATGCTGCGTGCGACTAAGAAGCAACGAAAATCAGCTCTAAAAAGATTGAGGTATTATATCTCTTAAGACACCCAAGGCAGTTTTTCTGCAAGTGAGCGGAAATACGCAGCAGAAGGTGGAGACGTTCAAATACCTTGGGGTGGTATTCACGAGTGGCGAAAGTCGGAACAAAAGGGATTAATACACGGATTGGTAAAGCAAACGCAGTTCTGCGTGAATTTTATTGCTCCGTGGTGACGAAACGCGAGTTTTCAAAGCACGCAAAGCATTCAGTTTTTTAATCAGTCTTCATTTTTTTAATCCTCACTTGTGGTCATGAATCTTAGGTGACGACTGAAAGCATACGGTCAAAAGACCAAACGGCAGAGATAAGATATTTGCGAAGAGTTCTGGATGTGACACTTCGTGACAAAGAGCACAGGTCTGAAATCCGTAAAGCCAGGGATGTCAACCCACTTCTCCGAAACGAGAGATCCCAACTATATTAGATCGTTCATGTATCCAAAATGCCCCAGGAAAGAATGGCGAACTAAGTCCTTCGGGCTACAGTCTACACCCACTGGAAAGCGGCCCAAAGTTTGTCCAAGGACCTCCTGGCGTGACAACATCTCCGACCTTGCTTGATCCCTCTCTGTGTGGAGCCAGCATAACTATTTTGAGATTGCTGTTGATCGTGAGGTATTGTGGGTCCTCATAGGGCTGCTGCCCCCGCGATTCTCCCCTAAGAAAAAAGCGGGCACGAACATGTCCAAATGAATGAGTGTGTAGACCTATACATTGAACCTTTCTATTTATGAAATTGTCTTTAGTTTAGTTTCTTTGTCAAAGGTGAATGTTGTATTCAAATAATTAATCATATTTGGACGGAAACTTGCGTTTTGCGAAAATGCAGTCTCAATATTGGAAATCACTGTTTCTACTTGTTCAAAACCAGTGTGAGAGTATCCTGCTTACTCAACCCGACTATCACTGAGAACAGGGTGTGTAATAAAGTCAATATTTCTTGAACGGATTAATGATACACGCATGACGTTGCCGCAACCTCTGTCACGTCGCAAGTTAAACCATGTGCGGCGTGTGAAAGCGCTCTTTATTTGGCACTAACTGCATAGCCTAGCCTACGGCGCGGTTCTGCCGGCACCACGTCATCATGCTATCGAGGCCTTTTTATGGACCAACTACTACGGAAGTGTATTAAGTCGCAGCAGCCTTACACTTGCAGCAGAAGTCGTCGCAGCAGCCTTTCAGCTGATCAAGTCGAGTTGCAGCCGGCAGTGTTTTTTTCTTCTCTTGCAGATAGTAGAATAAACCTGCTAATACAGATACTGCAATATCCGCAACGACAATTAAGCGCCTCTGTGTCTTTTCTCGATGCGAGTACATTCGAAGTTACCTCTAGTTTGGGATCGAGTTCAAACGGATAATTTACTTCTAACAGTTTTATTTGTCTTGGTCGACTTTTTCGTAATGCACATCATGGTTCCATTTTCGTGATCTTGGAACCGAGCGCGAACCATTCGCAGGCATGAGCGTCGGAAGGATTTTTTCAAGGTAGGGTGCACTAGGGGATTTTTCCAAAATTTTTCTGACGGGATTAAAAATGGTGAAATTTGTTTTTCCTCACTCGACACTATGAAAACAGCCTTTCTTAGCTAAAATTTTCAAAATCCAGGGGCCCTGCCAAGGCTCCACTGCTCTTCCTTCCAACGTCCATGTTAGCAGGTTGCCAATAATAAAGTGAAGAAGAATAAAAATATTTATCTTAACAACTGGAATGCAATAGTTCGCAAATCAACAAACACACAGATTCTGGTGTGCCTTAGTGGACATTTAGAAAGGAACTCGTACAAAATAGGAAAAGAATTAATGTCAGTGCAACGTTCTTTCTTTTTATTATAGACCAGTTGATCTTATGTTATAAAAAAGTGTAGAGATAAAATCAAACAAAGCACAGAATTGTTTCATAAAATTTAACAAGGCACATTTTGATAACATACAAAAGAAGGCATTATGGACAAAATAACGAAGCAAATGCCTGACTCTTGTCGTGAAACATGGAACGAAATGGTAAATTTCGATTTCACTACAGCATACTCGAATGTCACGACTGCTACTGTTGAAGAACTGAGAGGTCATCAGCTGCAACCGACATTTCCGTCCAAAGTAGTGGAGTACGCTTTGGAAAACTGGTCACCACGCGAAGGCGACGTTCTTATCTCTTCTTTCCCTAGGACAGGTAAGCCAGTTGAAGCTGCTGAAGATGGAGAATCTAAACTAAAAAGTAATTAAGAGCTTGCATAATTTTTTTTATCCGAATTGCCAATTCATGCAAACAGTGAAGATCATTTACAGCAGTATTTCTCATAGTTGGCGGAATCGCCCCCTTGGGGGCGATTTTGATGGGCAAGGGGGCGAAAATGCTCAATTACTAATCGATCATTGAGTTAACTTCAGTATCCTGCTGTTATGACTTGTTAGATTCCTTCAAATTATCATTGGAGGTTGTTGCTAAAGCAATTTATCCGTTGAATTTTTACTCTGGCTCGTCTATGTGCCCCGCTACAGTGTGGATTATTTCAGAGCTGCGGAGCCGTCGTAAAAATGTCACAGCTCCGATTCCGGAGCTTTTCATGAACATTGCTCCAGCTCGGGAGCTCTTGGTCTTCATGAGAGTGGTTCCGGAGTTCTCTTTTTTGATGGCTCAGGCCCAGCTCCGGCCTCTGTTCGTTTTCACACATATTTTAATTGTCTTGGTGTGCATCAAGTTGAATGAAAAATGAATTAAATCAAGTACACAAAACTGCGAGTACATGCCAAACTTTTTTGAGTAATTTAATCAAGTAGTTTTTTAAAAGCAGCGCTCTTACCATGAGGAAATCAGCGAGAAAAAAACAATTACAGGTTCAGACGATTCAGAGAACAGTTACTGTACTAGTAGAAACGTAACTCAAGAAATGGTAATATAAACAATTTCTGCAAAGGCAGTCGCAGGTTTTGCCGTCAATGCCTGAGGACCTTTTGTTATTTCGTAGGACCAGAATCAAGAAAATAGCTGTTTGGAAAACTACATTTGTGTTCGAGCATTTAAACACAGACCGGTCCCAATTGACCAAGTGTTTTGCACTCGTATGCTTTGCCTGTTGCAGTCTTAGCGATTCCAGCAAACAGCGCTACCTGGGAAAACCATGAAAAGAGCGCAAAACACATAGTCGATTCTCATGCGCTCTTTCAAACACGCACACATTGGCATTAACACAAATGCGAAGATGTGTTTAAAAGCCATCTGTTCAAAGAAATAGTATGACTTCTACCAAGAAATTCACATTTGACTTTTTTAAAATAGCTGAAAACTTCTGATTTCTTATCTTTTGCACTCATAATTGGCAGTGATGAATCGCAAAGTAAAGCACAATTTAACCTGCAAAGCTCAGGCGAAAATAAGACTGATGGTTACCGTGCTGAAAGCATATATTGTTTCCACAGACGAAAACTTCAAGAAAAGTCCATATTAGTTTACATTAATTTTTGTACCTCCCTGATAATGCACTGCTGTGCAAAGCAGTGCTGGTTCGCAACCAATTATTTATAACTTTCATGTTATGCTACTGCTTGTAAGGGTAATTTTTCCTAGTCGACTTCGCCAGTCTAGTTCAACTTGCTAGTAAGCCTAATGGTTTCTAATAAAAATTCCTACTTTGCAATGGCATACCGTGCTTTTCACGCTCAAATCTGCAATGGTATCATATCTTAATCATACTCCCTGCTAACAGCATGACTACACAGCTGCAAAAGCTGTGGATATTTTATTACATACCTACTCGTTATAGCTCAGTTCTTTTTAGATCGCTACACTACTACAGACCCGGTTTGATCATTCTAACTAGAAAGTAAGATGTTGTGGTAGTTAACATTTTTCTTACTTCTACAACAGTGGTTCTCAACCATTTCGCTGAAGGGAGCCAAATCCAGACCTATGATTTTGTTAGAAATCCGCACAAACAAACTTTACCACAATTCAATTGACATGTTTTGTTTTATTGCACTAACGAAGTCTGTTGCACAAAATATTAGAGGTGTTACTGAGAGGCACTGCCTATCGATAGGAATCCTTTCGCAGCAAAGAATCAGACACTAAGCCATTGGTTCCCAACCGGGGTGTCATTTACAATACTCAGGAATGTCGCGAGCTCATGCGTTTTTCAATACATCATTGAAAAGATATTTTAAAAATGTCGCCAAACCTCACACCAAATTGCTATGGGTGCCGCAAATTATATATTATATCTTTCTTTTGCAGGGTGCCGAAAGGCTAAAAAGGTTAGGAACCACTGCATTATTGAGCCCTTGCAGAGTATGTATTTCACCTACGAAGTAGGCGTCATCAGCTCTTATTCAAATAAAATCTGTTACAGAAAGATTGCTAAAAGCCGCACAAAGGATGCTTGAGAGCTGCATGCGGCTCTTAGAACAGTGTTTGAGAACCATTTTTTATCAAGTATCACAACGCTTGCCAGTTACGATGTCACAGCCATAGCGATTATATTAAATCAAAGAAACATCAAAGGCTTGCAGATCCATTGTTGCAGTCTGGTGTCGTAACTCGTAACAATCGCGTTTAGTATGCTTTAAAGAGCACACGTAAGTTTATTTGGGAAAACCGTTAGTATCTAGGAAAGGACTCGGAGATGGAACTACCTCTCAAATGTCCATAACTTCGGCTCCGGTCCTAAATTTTTAAACTGAGCTCCGGCTCCTGATTTTTAATTTGAGTTCCGGCTCCAGGGAGAATGCCCAGCCCCGGCGCTCCGGCTCCGTAGCCCTGGAGTATTTCCAGAAGAATTCTGAACGTATTAGAGTCGAAATACAATATTGCTTAGTTCAGTTTTTAATTGCTCGGTTGAGCTATTTAATAATTTATTTAAATAAAATTATTTAAATTTACTACATTGCGTTTGCTTTATCAGGCTTGGGGTGCGAAAATGACGTGTCGAGTGTGGAAAGGGGGCGATTGAATAAAAAAGTTTGAGAAACACTGATTTACAGCAAAGCATGACTATAAGTTGTGACGGAGTGTCACAGCAGGCAATCATCTAGCTATGAAACGCGCAGGTTGTGACTTTGCAAACCCTACAGCCGTCCGCGGAGAGGCATTATCTTAGAATGTTGGTACGACTTTCAGCAGCCGGATCACGGGTTCCTTTGACGCTCTCACCCGGGAGCGTGCAAAGGTCTGATATGATGCCGGGGACATTGCTTGATTGTATGCCTTCCTACCAAATTCTACTCTTGTATGAGTAATGTGAATACCGGTATTTGAAATACGTAACAACTAGTGTTAACAAGAACAAGTTTAGATAAATTTAATAAAAATGTTTCAAAGAGTATTTGTCATGTTTAATGCGTTAGTCTTAGCCGATGAACTGACGACAGAGTAGACTTGTGCAAAAACAATGGAACACTTGTACAACTCCTCAAGCTGAGAGTTTGAAAGGAAAAGATGTGCAATAAACTTCCAAAGGTTGTCCACTTAAATATCATTAGAACTACCTGAAAAAAAACTTTTAAGGTAACTTGGTCAAAATCAGCCCAGAATCATTCTTCAAAATGTTTTGCGGCAATGTTTGTACTGTACATTGCTCACCAGGTACAGCCGTATACTTTTCTTGCTTTGGTTGCAGAGTTTCTGGAAAAAAGTAATCTTTTTCTCGTAGTATTGAATCACTATGGACCGGCATGATGGTTAAGCAGCGTAGAAAACTTTGCGGCGCTGAAAACGTTTGCTGTCGAAAGAAAGTAATACAAAAATATTTTGCTTATAACAGTTTTTGGTAAAAAACAACAAAATAAACCGATTAGTCCTAGGTCATTGTCGAGAAATTGAGTTCCTATCTTCGCAAATAAACATGAGGATCTTAAGAATACAATATCTTGTTGAAAAAGAATAAACTACTGTAATTTGCAGAGTCTCGTAACATCCTGGCAATAATATCTAAACAAAGTCTCGACAAGATCTTCGCTAAACCGGTTACGTAGCTACAGCTATGTTTCGACGAAGCATGACAACGATCACGTAAATTATTTTAACAAAAACATTAACTTTGCGGTCGCAGCTGCAACGCTATCAGTAACCTCGTCATTTCATTTTTCTCGCCACTTGGCAATACGCATACTTGTGTAGGTGAAAAGTTAGATCCACACCGAAGTTAGTTTCTGCCAGTAGACGTGCCCGCGTCTGCGAGATCAGCATAAGACAAGATGAAATGAAAAATAAGTCCACCGCGTAATTGACAACTGCAAGTCACGTGGCAGCTTGTCACGAACAAGACGATATTTTATAAATAGATAGAGGCTTCGCCACATTTGGTAACGCTGTTTGGGGTTGACGATGATCGTGTGCTATTTCCACGACAGCGCATAACGGTTCGTAGCATTTTCTGGTGACAGACATCAACACTAATGCGTCTAGAAGCACTTCTGGTGTCATATAGCGTGTGCCAGGACACATGAAAATACGTGCTGCAGTTGCTTCACAAAGTGCTGACCAATATTTCTTCTGCAGTGACTTGTCTGAAGACCAAAGCTTGGTTCTTCTGGAAATCGCGAGTTTGTTTTTGTAACAAACAGTCATAGCTGCAGACAGAACATTTAACGTGAGATGGCAAAGAAATATTGCAGAATGCTTTACTTTTTTGTGGACCTTTCCGTTTCACGCTTGTTTTTGTCACTCAGTCATCATATTAGTTATTCAGTCTTGCTCAACTTTCATCTTTTTTTGTCGTGAAAATATTTGAAAGATTGTAAACGATGAAAAGGTCATCCTACACCTATGCCCCACTTTGTGGCCATTTGCTTTTTTCAAAATTTTCAAAACTTTAGCTAACTTTTGACCAATATTTACTTACATTTGCCGTCCTAGCAACTGCAGCCTCGTGTCACCAAAGTTTGTACGAATTTTTTAGGTTTATCCACTTTTGTTCACAGCACTGTTTTCTCAAGTTTTTTTTCCGTATTGAGGGACATGCTTTACGTGACATTTGTCAGCATCAGGTTGCATGGAGTTATTGCGTAATTTAACTTGAAATTGTCTTATAACAAAACAACAAAACCTTCTACATTGCCTGGGCATCTAACTGTCTTCTTGGATTTCAAAGCATTTAAAATTAGCTTTTTGCATCACTCAATATTCCGCGTGCTCTTTGAATTAAGATATAGTGACTTGCTTGTGTAAAACTATAGTACATCTTTTTTCAGGTTTTACCTTGATGTTGCTCACTGTCGTAGAGTCATGCGGATTGTTTTTCTTAGGAACCAACTGGACAGCAGAGATCGTGAAAAACATATTGTACGTTCGGGATGAGGAAGCTCTGAATCTTTGGAGCAACTTACCGGTGCAGCTGGTGTTCTTCGAGGGTGGAGGACGTGAGTATTTCTTCAAAATGCTGGGAAACAGTTGGGAATGAACGCATGCATAGCTGTTGTTACATATATTTAACCCAATGTGATGCTTCCAAGGCACAACTACTCCAGGATTGCTCAGTTCTTTTTAAATTTGTATAAAATGGAGCTTGATTTGTCCTTGAAATGAAGAAATATGAAAATGAAACATGCTTACTAAAAGAGCCAAAAATCCTACATTTTGGTGTATAGTTGGGCAGTCTCTAAAAACACTGCGATCATTTCTACCAGAGTCTGTTAAACTTGAATAAAGAAATTCTGCAAATGATTGACTTTGACTAGATTAGCTTGATCTGAAAGTGATTGTCGTTTTGTCTATATCTGTACAATTTTTCTCTGTTGAAGTTTGTTGTATCTGTAACAGTATTTCCGTTGACAAGACATTAACATCCAATCTGGAAAATAAAAGACTCGACACCTAGATAGATATCGCGACATACCTAGTAAACTTGTTGATCGAGTAATAATCCATGTTTTGACCTGACTGGAAAACCCGTTACATGACTGGGCCTTGAATTGGGCTTTGAAAAATTCATGAATCTTTTAACGTTTCATCAGTACATTGAATTTTCTAAGAAAGTTTACAACGGGAATTGTTTACTTGACTGGATTGTTCTTGTAGTCTTTTCCGCGGTTCCAGTGCATCTCTGCTGCTTTTAACTTGAAATCGGTATTTTTAATATGGATTACCTTTACTGAAATTTTTGGCGATATAAAAGCAGAGCAAAACTGTCTCCAAGTTATTTTTGCATATCACCTAACATTTTCTACTTCACGAAATACTAGTTTTCTGATTGCGAAAAATTCTTTAGTTGTTAAAAGTTTTTTATCACATTATTTGGTGGCTGACAAAATCTTTCGTGTATATTCTTCTCATTTGCAAGATTTCTGAATTGACATTGAGGCAATTTAATTGTGATGTTGGTGGCTTCTTGGGCGATGCCTGTCTTATTCACCAGTGGTGAACTCAGGCTTGAGGTGGCGAAACAAACCCATTGGGGATCACTTTATTGCGTGCGCATCACGAAAAATTCAAACATTAGCGGTTGAGGATTTTGAGCCTGGTTTTGGTTTGTGACAAACTGAGCGTGTACATGTCATGGACTGCGATCTGCTCTGCTATGAGGCAGTGCCTTTTTTAGATTTCACCCCAAATGTTGTCATGCTGTAGATACATTCAGCTTACCTCTTAAATATCACGACGAGTCCCTGGTTTTTACAGAAATGCCGAGAAAAAACATTAAAAAGGCTTTTATTTATGCTCTACCTTTCAAAAGTTAATACTAACGCATAGAAATTTGTATCAATCAAATTTTTACCAAACTTTTTATGCCTAATGTAAAGAAGATCTATTGAATTTGCGCACTCCAGAGGTTCCAACTGTAGGGATTGCAGCGACTGCCCATCTTCTTCACCCATAAGTTATCACTGTTGTTGGCAAATTAGTCATTGTGTTGGCTGCATAAGAAAACTGAAGGTTGCTTTTATGGGTGCAACCAATTGCAGGTGGATTGTATGACACTTCAGTTGTTTTTGTTTGCAGCTAAAAAGTTTGAAGTGGCTGACCATCTTCCGTTTAAAAGACGTCTGATGGTGTCTCATTTGCCTGAAGATCTAATCAAGGCTGAAAAATATAAAAAATCTAAAGCTAAAGTACGTTTATATTTTAAATATAACGATTTATTCCTTTTAAACCTTTTCAACCCTGTCATGTTAAAAACCTTTCTTAAGCACAAAGCATTACGAAATTTATTGCACTTTTTGTAGTTTTTATCTCAGCAGCAATCGAGATAGGGTTGCTACGAGGGCTTAAGCACAATATGTTTTACATTTAGCTCGCCATTTTTTCTTTTTTCAAAACTAGACTCATTTTTATGATCCCATGCTCATTCAAAATATGGAGCCATAACTATTTCATTCCAATTATGAATTATAAAAAAAGGCATTCCAAGTCGTTCGTAGCGCTTTAAGTACTCCAGGCAAAGCTACGATCTTAAATTATACAAATGATCTAGTGATTTAAAGAGCTTTAATAGATAGTCCCTCCTGAAACTGGTCCAAACATACTACTTAAAGTCCACTTTGTTAGGTTCAAGTATGGGCAAAGTTATGGCAGTCTGGATAAAGCACCAATGTTGATAGACACTTTTATTGTGATGTATTAGTAATAAACAGCCCAGTGTCCGACGATCCATATCAATAAGTGAGAGGTTCGTTCTTGAAAGCATTATGGCGTCTTCATTTTCACGTCAGATGATCGTTCTTGAGCCTGTGCAATCCATGTTTCGAAGTTATGGAATTAATACTTCAGTTTTACTGGTGACACTAGTTTCAAAAATATTTCGAAGTCTGTTGAAGCTACTTTGTATAAGTATTTTGAAAGTACAAACCATGTATAAAGTGCCTCTCCTGATATCTCACAACTGCATAGTTTCTAAGAAAGAAGCGGTTCTTACCAACGAGTTGATGACCTTCTACCGACGATGAGACAAAAATTATACATAGCAATTACGTGCCTAATTTGTTCATTTACTACATGTATGTTTCAACTCCATCCGCATAGTTTTCCGTGCTCACTGATCGCGTTTTTGAACAACAACCATCTTCCGGCAATGTTGCTCATACATGCATGAATGCAGTCGTATATATTTACCAGATTTACCAGAACCCAATTTGCTAATATATGGAAAGCATCAATTCCAAGGTACTTCATTCAGATGGAGAAAAAGAAATGAAACCGAGACTTCTGAAAAACACCACAAGTGTAATTCAATAGGTGTAAGGAAACCTGTAAAAATATTGACCATCATATCTTCAAACTATCGTTTTACTGAGGCTCATTTCATACTTTCCATGAGTAAGACTGCTATACAATGTGCAGATCATAACAGTCATAAGAAATCCGAAAGACCAAATCTTGTCGTGGTTTAACTTTTCCAAGCTGCTTCCCTATCTTCAACTAGAGCCAGTCAGAGAACTATTTCATTGCGACTGGGGCCAGTTTCTGGAAAATTATCTAACAGGTAAGCTTGCATTATTGACATTGAAAAATTTGCACTGTAAATGCTGCCACCCAACAACGTACGAGAGTTGTGATATCGGTGGTTGGTGTTAACTGTTATTTGCAGTTAACGTTGTAAATTTTGCCCTACATCCGCCACTGTGGCAACACTGCAGAAATTAAAGGAACAAACTAGTGCTTTCTGATAATAACCTGGGCACGAAACACGTTTCCATGCGTGACGTCTTAGTCTTGTACCTTGAATGCCGAATATACATTGCAGACAGAATGGCATATTTATGGCGATGTCCTTTCAAAACAGACCTGTTCATGACAGACCACTCAAAACAGACCAGTTCATAACAAACAAAGTTCACAACTGGTCTGTTATGAACGTGGTCTATTTCGAGTGGTATGCTATGAACCGGTCTGTTTTGAAAGAAAAACTTTTATGATTTCCATCTAAAATTATTTCTGGAACAAAGCACCAACCTTCAACAGCACTAGAAGCTTTCAAGTTTTTCATTGTTTAAATCACCTTTAGACACTTGAAGAGGTTTGTGTCTCTGGTAACTTCTTTATGCCAGCCTAAAACGCCATTTTTTCTAGGTACATTCGTTTGAAAGCAAACTGAGGGAACGGCCCGTGTACGGATAAAACGGTTTCAATAAAAGCAAATATTTTTCCAGGGAAGCAACCACTCGGCATGAAGCCAAATGAATGGTACATTGATCATGTACTGAGCTGGTACCCGTATCGAGACAACGAAAATGTTCTCTTCGCTTGCTTTGAAGACATGAAAAAGGTTCGGTCCCACACGCATAAAAATGTGAACTTTTTGTAGCTTTATGATCTTTTTCTTTAAATCAACCTGACCATAAAACATAAGTAAGATACCTACGAACGTGTGCGCTGTAGCGTTTCGCAAGGGCTAGGGCCTCGTTGTAGATAAAAAAGCCTACAACTTTTCTTTGGTTCTTCTTTAGCCCAACGAAACTGGGCGTGGAAATTATGTGTTTTCTTTTTGTGGATAACATGTTCAGAAAATCACTTGACGTTGTTTTAAACACCTAGTGAGAAGAAGTACATTCAGTTGTACTTGTAGTAAGGTAACTCTGGCGTTTACTGCGATAAGAACCACAAGGCATTAGAGTTTACCCCTTGGCATCACTGGCCGTGCAGGATCTGCCAAAGGAAGTTCGACGCTTTGCTTCTTTTCTTGAAGTAGAACTGAATGATGAGGAAGTGAAAAAAATCGCTGAGAAATGCCTTTTTACCTCGATGAAGAAAACCACCGTTGAGGGAAATACAGATCTCGACAAACTGCGAGGCCATATAGGAGTCTTAAAGAAAGGTAAGCACTTTTGATAACATGTTTACGATAATTTTCCGTTTTTCGATAATACCTTCAAAGCCCAAATGATACCAACACAAGGTTGATTAAACACCCAAGTCTTATAAAATATTTTTTTCATACTATTGCGGTTGTAAGATATTACATTGTTAATGCTCATTCACTTAATAGGTTTGCTGCAGCTTTTGAGAAATCAGGGGAGTGAGCTCTGCTTTCTTCGCTTTGCGATGATTCAGACTTGCACATATCTGTATTCAAGTAACTAGCGTCCACAAAAGCGAATGAGTTGAATCCATCAGCAGATTTTTTAAAATAGGAAATCAATTTCACGTGATCACGACTGAGGATGCAATCGATTTCCTATTTTTCAAAAATTGCTGATGGATTCAACTCAGTCGCCTCGGTTGAGACTAGTTACTTTCATGCTACTTCACTACCATGTATTATTAGGTCTTTGGTATGAAAAAAATAAAAGGCTTAGTTTCTTTATTCAGTAACATGCATCGAAAGCTCAACTGCAAAATTACCGGTCACACCTCAACACTCTTTTTTCAGGTGATGTTGGAAACTGGAAAAATCATTTCACAGTTGCTCAGTCTGAACACGTGGACGCATTAGTGCAAGAGAAAATGTCCAGCACAGACATTCAGTTTACGTACGAGCTTTGACAAGTTTTCCTCAAACTACAGAACCGCATACCAGAAATTGTATACCGACCCACTCTCGCTCAATTGAAATCCCCAAAGAACGGGTGCATTAGTACGATACACGCTAAATTTATGCTGGTATCTGGCGTGACAAAGCATTTGTCTTTTTCTAACGCTGATGATGTCATGACAAACCATGTGCTGTTAAAGACTGTCCCTTTGCAGAATTAAGCTTTGATGTTCAACAGAAGTCGTGAACGTTAATTTTGCATCATGTAGAATTTTTCAAATTCTAATTTTAATACATGCAGCAGCTTCGTTCTATACTCCATGTTTGGTTCATTTATCTGCAACATTCTGGCAAAGCTCTTTTGAAGGGAAAGATGAATGGCGGAGATGCTGTGAATTGCCTAAAAGTGTGTCGTTGCGTTGTTTTACTGAACGCATTATTTCTCTCGGATTCGGATACGCAGATCAGATTTGGTTTGTTTTTTAAGTTTTTTATCTTGCCGGAATAAAGCCCATCAGCACTCTAACAACACACTACAATGAGGAAAATGTGGCTCACTCAACAATTCGTCAAGTGAGAAGAAACGTTGGGCAAAATAGGCTATCAAAAATTCATAAAGTGTAAAACAGTGATTTTCTTATGTTGAATTTTTACAAGAAAATCCCAAAGATAGCCTATAACAACAAAATTTCTACCTGAATTTTTACCCACCAACTCAGCCTCAGAAGATCTCAGAAGACTTGAGTTGCAGTCAAGTCTGACGTCTTTATTGTTTTCTATAAAACATTTATATTGATGCATGCAGGGCCGGCCCTAGCAGGTGCGGGGCCCAATGCAAGATTAGGCGCCGGGCCCCTCTGGGCAGTGCTTTATGACGTCATCGTGCTCATTCAACCGTGCTACGACCTTTTTGAGAAAATGGCCTATATCCAGGGCTACCATACCGTCCTTAAATCTAAGATTTGTCCTTATTTTGCAGTACTACGCCTAAGAAAACATTAATGTCCTTATTTCTAAGCAATGTCCTTATTTGTGACTTGCGTCCTTATTTTTTCTTATTTTCTGTAGCACAACAATTTTAAATAAGCAATATCTGATAGACATACAGACTATTTCTATCTCATCGTAAACATCCTGTAATCAAACTTTTTTGCTATCATGAAAGTAATAATCATGCAGCACAGAGACGTAACGCAGTATCAGGTATTGTTAGCGCTGTAAGCTGTCTACTGTGGTTAGGATTCCTAGTAAAGCTGGTTTTGCAGCGACGGTTTAGTATTTAATTGATTCAAGAAATAAGCAAGCGAAAAAAGCGTTTTCCGTGACTATTCCAAGAAGGAAGTCGAGAATAAGACGTTGCTGAAGCAAATGGTTCCTGGAGATAAATAGGCAAAGATATGATCTAACATTAGTCGTGCAAACAGAAACAATTGTTTTCTGTTTAGGTAATAAAATTAAATTTTCCTCAGTCGTCCTTATTTTTGACTCTAGATCGATGGCAGCCCTGCCTATATGACACAAACGACAAATTGCAAACGTTTCGGTAACTCCTGTTATCATTGCAAATTTGGCCTATATGAATATAAAAAAACACGGCGAATTATTGGAATTGATCTGCATGTAGATGATCTGCGTGTAAATGTAGATGATATGTAGACACAAAGTATTCTTTTCATTTGGAGGGGTGTGGGCAGAGCTAATGTGTTAAGAGTTTTTTGTTATGGTGGTTTGTTGTTGACGCTTTATAACTACAATGGTCGTGTAGCGCCAGGACTGAGATTGTACAATTTCTGGGTTCATTTTCACTCGGTCGGTTTTGTGTTCTGATTGTGTTCCCTTCAGCTCTTCCGTAAACCGTGCGCCTGGTAAGAAGGCTACAGTGCCAATTTACAAGGTCTTGGTAAGACCCGGCCAAGAGTCGACCTCTCGACCTACCAGCACCGAAGCGGACGCACTTACCACTACACCACGGGCTGGTATGTGTTAAGAGTGGTGTTTTCTCGAACTTTCCTTGGTGCAAGTTTGCCACGATCACCACGGCGCTGATTGCTGCACTGTTTCTGCCGGCAAATGATTTATTCCACGCCGCGCGTTGATTTGTTTTGCGCGCTCTGTACCTCTTGGTCGGTCGCTAAATACTGTCGCCTTTGCTGGTAACTCATTCTATTCGATACGCGACTGCAGCTCTACATTACTGTACTAAAGCCGTAAGCGGAACTGTCTGCTTTGTATATCTTCTCCGAATAAAGTACAGTGCATTTTGTACAATGTGCTCTGAGTTTTGAAACTCTGTCAGGGAAAAACACAACATAATGTGTCATGTGTCCCCTAACTACGTCCACTGGTATGACTAATATGCTGCTGTGGTGGACATAAATTAAGACGAAAATTCTAAAGGAAGCTCTGCAATGGAGATTTGAGCGGCGAGCGCAAGTGGAAAGTTACGTACAGTAGTTACCTAACCAAACCGAACAAGCATATTGAATCTGCAATGCAATGTACTTTCGTTCGAAGGACCAGGCCCCTAGCGTCTTAAACATATAATAAAAACAAAAATAGTCTCCTAAAAATGTGTAATCCCCCGATACCTTAAAACCTGACTACGTGCCTGCGAAGAATGTGCGACGTGGAGAAAGTTGCTAACATGAACTGATTGACCTTTCTCACTTTCGGCAACCACAAGCGCAGACCCAATCTTGTATAAAGACAAGGTCTGGGCGCACGATCAATTGTACTCTGTGTGACGCAATACAAGAACACGCTTCACTAGTGAGCAAACCATACATCCGCCCAAAGTTCCCCAAAAGCCCAATTTTATAGTCATTCTTAATGCATGGACTTGGATACCAATGCAAACTGTTCTTCATGAATTAGAAATATTTCACAACGATCACGTCGCAGAATGTAGAAAAAACGTACCAAACGCAATATATAATGCGCATGGTTGATTGATCAAATAAAACAGGACTTCTCAACTGGGGGTGTATGGACCCCTAAGGGTCCATGGTGACCTATTGAAGGGGTCCATATGATTTTCTTATGAAGTAATACTTTCGTTGACCAGCGAATAAAGTCCATGATGTCTAATGAACCCATATGAACAATGACTATCCACTTCGTTGCTGGTCAATGGAGCAAATGCAATGTGCAAATTGATGCATTAAATGCAATGTGTAAATTGATTTTTGTGTCTGATTAATTTTTGGTTATCTACTGGGGTCCACAGAGTTATCTGAAAAGGCGTGGTGGTCCACGGACGAAAATGAGTTAAGCCCTGAAATAGAAGCATATAGCCGCACAATATGATGAGCAGGAACGAGTGTGCTGGATGACACTCACAATTTTTGCCTTGCTTAGTTAACACGCACTGAAGCTTTCATTCAGTAGTGTAGGAGATGGGGGTGTCTTTAACGTTGATGTACCTGGAGTTTGAAGTAGTGTTTCTTTTACCTATTTACACTCGCAAACAGCCAAACACAATGAAAGTTTGGTGGAGCGGCAAATGGTAAATGTGATGACTTGAATCCAACGAACAACCCTTCGTTAATCTTTGCTCAGCTTCAAACCATTGAACACTTGCCTGAAAGTGACAACTGGATTTTTCATGCTCAGCTATGCGCACACTTGCACTGGACCAAAAATGTTGTCTTTTTTCGGAGAAAAATGTCAGATAGTGCAATAGTAAACAAACATGTCGAAACCTCTGTACCCGAATTTTCAGAAATTTCACCCCAATTTTCGACAAATGAAAACTTTTGGAGGTGCACTTGCCCCCTCAGCTCTACACCACTGAATGGACAGCGCGACATAAACCTTGAAAAAAGTTTACGGAAAAGCAAAATATCAAAATTTTCCGGCTGAGTGCACCAGCCATTTCAGTTGCATCACCTCTCCATTGGATAATTTAAACAACAACTTGAAAAAGTCCTGCCTGCTACATCTTTGGGAAATTCATAATTCAAATCTAACTTATCTGGACTTTCAGCGATTGGAAAATCTCGCTTAGCTGCTGAAAGTGGTTTGGGTCAAGACGCAGGATCCCACGGTTTTCGATAAAGCTAACATTAGGGCCATCACAAATGAAAACGTTTGGGGGCACAGTGAAAATAAAGTTTGGCGCACTAGACATTGTTCCCAACCCGAAGGCCCCAGCGTGAAATTTTTTTCAGAACAACGACCAACAAGATTTTTGGCATTACTAGCGTTTCATGCTACTCAACATCCTTTGGGCGACTGCCCAGACCGGCTGACACGGTTCAGTGTCCAGTACAGACCAAGCAAAAAATGCAAAATATAACACCTTTTGCTGCTATGGTGGAATGGCCCAACTGTTGGAGTCTTGGGGCTCGAATAGAAGGTCTGCGTCTGCGGGCTTCACGTTTCATCTTTTGTGTCAATGTTCGTTCTAACGAGAGCACTGTTTGCAACAATGACATTTTATCAGCCGTTTCCACTGAATTTGACCGCAAGTATTTGGTAAAAATCCCATTGCAAGTTCGCATTCACAGTTTCGTTTCAGCGTAGTAAATACAATGTGAGGTAAAAATTTTGCAGAAATGGAGATGAAGGTTGTAAATAATGTAGATCCTTCACATATTGCAGATATTTGTGAGCAAATTTTTGTTTCACCACCTCATTCCGAAAAGACATTCTTTTGACACGATTTACTTCAACGTTTCCACTTTGCCACCAGTGTGGTTTTCGGTTATACCGTAGTAGTAGGCGTACGTCGCCAGTGAGCAACAGAAAAAATCATGCAAATTTCTCGTCGATGCAGCAAACCTTACTATGTTGTACAAATTCCATTTGCATTATTATTTCAAACAGTAAAGTTTGATTACTGGTAAAACCGCCCATTCCGCTTTCTCTTACACCGCGAACGCAGAGTGAAATCACGATCCCGTCAATTTTCAATAAGATATGCATTAAATTCGAAAAATTTGTAGATTTGTCGTGTTGTTTCTGCGCGAAGCGCACAAACGTTTTACTAAGTAGACCCCTGTTTTTGAAATAAACGGAACGACATAGTGTTCAACGTGTCCCCAGGGCCTTTGAGAGAAATTTTGTCTGGGTGTACGAAGACCGATACCGGGCCCCCTAGCTTCTGGTTTTCTCGTTACAACTTGTATAGCTGGTTTCTGTAGTAATTAGAATAGATAAAAGAGCCGCTGTGCCAAGATTTAGAAATATATTAGGCCTAATTATGATGTTGGCAATTAGCTTATACACTAGTAATTTTGAGGTTACTACAAAAAAACTTAACGTGCGTGCTTTCATCCTCTCGGGCCCGGGTACGATGTACCTCTCGCAGTGGCGCACGCAGAAAATTTTCATGGGGGGGGGTTTCATTCAGTGGCATACGGTGGTCATTTGTTTGTGGTGTGCAGTCTTTGTGACGTCACGATTTGACGTCATATTCATGTTTCCAAACCAACGTTTTGGCGAAGTTTGTTGACATAATATGCATATTCCTCTACAGGCACTCCCTTATTTTATGAGTCATTGCACTGAATATAAACTATCAGCGCTCCAAGTTAGGATATCGGAAGAAAATAAACTCAATGCTACGACACAGGAGTTCATAAGTGCAAACGTTTGGCTGCGTGTTGAAAAAGGGGAGTAAAACACGCTCATCACTGCGTCAGAGCAATTTACAACTGCAAAATGAGGCTGCGCGAATGTCCCGTCGAATACGAGCAGTCGAGCACAGAAAGTGTGCGCCTGGACTGGCTGGCGCACACCCCGGTTTGCAAGATCGAATCTTGCTAAACTACACAACAGGGTTACCAACCTGTCTTCATCAAAAAAATCCAAACCTTGTCCCAAAAAAAAACAGAAAAAGCCAGATAGCAGTTTTGAGGCATATACACATAAAACATGCACAACCACACTCAAAATAAACATTAAAACTCGTCAAAAATATCGACACAACACAAGTCCAATCTTTAGAA
>Ga0210059_1003174_pt1 | contig 26178 bp, 9 predicted proteins | sample Ectturendosymbi2_FD_188042 | JGI IMG/M metagenome (GOLD analysis project Ga0210059, IMG submission 188042) | Ecteinascidia turbinata endosymbiont from Florida, USA - Sample 2 (SPAdes) (version 2) | ecosystem: Host-associated > Tunicates > Ascidians > Unclassified | place: Key West, Florida... | reverse complement strand
CCCACTGTTTTAACACATTTCCTGTCCTCGTAAAGACATTCAAAAATTCTTAACTACAGAAAAAGTAAACAACGCCGAGAAGTCATCATTTGCGTTGCTTACATCAATAGTTTTATGAAACTGATATGAATATTACCAAGTAAAGATCTATATTTTATACATGTGATCATCGTCTGAACTGCAGTAATTTAAACCTGGGACCACAAATGGCATATATCGATCGAAAAGAAATTTTATGTTTCTTTTTAGAGCAGGGAAAGCACACATAGAACAACAACGAAAGAATATATCAGCTGCTCGACGCACGAAGGACACGAAAAGCTATAAACTGCATACATAAAACGACTCGCTTACGCTTAGCTTTCTCCAGACAGATATACGTTAAACTTTTTTTTATCCATGCAGACATTTCATCCCCAAAACTAAAGTAAAGCTCTACCCAGGGCTGGCCTCAAGCCGATGCAACCGATGCAGCTGCATTGGGCCCCGCGCCATGGTGTTTGGGTGGATTATTTACTTTTTCCTACATACACCTTACGCTTGAGAAACTCCATATAAATTTCATTGTTAACAAACAACGTTCTCGTCAGAACCAGCAAATTTCCTCTCGAACGTTGGCAAACGTGCTCAATTCTCGTGTTAGTGCTGTACTGTACATCTGCGCTCTACCACGATCGTAGCACGGTTGACTGAACATGATGACGTCATAAAATCACTGCTCATAGGGGCCCCGTGCCTAGGTCTTGCATTGGGCCCCGCGCTCAGGTCTTACATTGGGCCCCGCATCTGCTAGGGCCGGCCCTGGCTCGACCGTCATGTAATCTAAGTTGACCAGACGCCAAACCTGGTGACATCGTAGGTATGTTATCCTTGATATTATTTCCTATTCAACTCGTCTGAGTTCTGTATACATTCAATCCATCATTTCGAAAATCAACATTCAGCGCCAGACATCAAACCCTGAAGCACGGCATTCAGTGACACTAGAAACAGGCACGGGTTTAGCAGTGACTTTAAATAGCAAACCCACTTTTATGTACAGTTAACTGAAGGTAAATCCTGTCTGCGCCTAAACATTATTTTAAAAAGGTTACCAGAATTAACAATAAACTGCCTTGGATGGAACTAAAGTACGCGTTGGTCAAGTGGAAAAATATCCGTTTTCAAACAAACCCTCCGCTAGGCAACTTGCAAAATGTTTAGCCAACACTGAGTAGCACCTGTCAAGGAGTGTCAGTGAATGGCGAATGACGCGTCAAAAAATCGACTTTAAAGTGCTCATTTTACACCCAGGTGCACTGCCACACAGTCACGTCTAGGCCGCGTGTTTTTTCTTCTTTGCAAATGACAGGCCGAATGTTCGAGAAGTAAACATGGCGCCAGCTGCCACGCTTTATCGTCTTGCACGCTTATCGTCTGTCCTATCCCTTGACTGCTGAACATCACCGTGAACGAACTCAGATCAACTTGACTATACCACGATAACCAGTTACATGAATCGCAGCGATATCGTCCAGCAGAATGCTACAATCGCGTTCTCCATCAAATTGTCAAACTCATGCAACCATTATCACGAGGCTACACTGATGTCACTGGCTTGGAAGCAATGCTTTTAAATGCTGGGTCTCTTGGTCAAATTTACAAGGAAACACTTCCGGCTACGCTTCAGTAATTGTTAGCTATGGTGGGAAATACCAACACTTTCAAGAGGTTAAAGCAACGTGTTCAAGAGCTGAAGCGACCGATTAATTGGCACCGACTGATTAAGGTTCAGAACAACTAGCACTTTTTTCAATTGTTGAACGTTTGCGGTCGAGGACGTGCAGTAAACACACGTTTACATTTGCGTACACGTCGGAAAACAAGCAATGTCTAAATGATATAGCCGATATTAGAATTCTGCTATGTTTGTGAAAATTTAGTCCCCTATACTGTCTACCTCGTGGTTGTTCTTGTCTTAACCAACTCCTGAACTCCTGAACCTCCAGGCGAATTTTGTTCTCTTTCAGAAAAATTCTAGCCAGCGCACATTTCTTTCTTCTTACGAAAGGTAAACCGAGGGCCTTGTGTTACCAAGCAGATCTGAATCTGTCTCCTATTGAACTTAACTGAGCGTGGAAAATCTGATTCGCACGCGATGTAAACAGCAACCAATTGTCGGCAATACAGCGTACAGGGTCCAACGCATTTTTCTCAAGCATCAGAAAAGCCGCAGCGACCAAGTTTTGCAAACACTACCGTTCAGTGTTAACAAAGTGTTAAGCACATTTAGTGTTTTCTGACGGTTGGAGAACTTTTGGTCAACGATAATAATCCCAAAGCCAGTGTTTCTGCATTATCTACTTCACCAGATTCGTCATTATTAACAGAATAAAACTTGAATCGTGCTCAGTCAGTTCGCAGTCATCTTGTAAGTTGTTATAGCCGTTATGCATCATATTGAAAATTAAGAAGCAATAAAATTTGAATCAAGATTTTTTTGAAAAGCTTTCAATTTATAATTTATTGCCTACTTTACATGTTCATCACAAAAAAAACGAGACTGGTTCGAATATACCAAAAACGGTATCCAAATAAGCCTTGGCTTAAATGCAGAAAGCATAGGCAAATTTTTTCAGGCACTTGTCGCAAACAATTCGGCGATTTCAAAAAAAATGGTAAATGCGCTGATTTGGAACGTTTCGAAATTACTAGAAATAATTTAAATGTATAACCTTTACCATATCGTGAAGCAGTTCAAAAGTGTGCTCCAATGATCAAGATGTATGCAAAAGCTGTCGGGGAAGCACAAGCTCACAAATCCTTTGACGAGAGTTGGTAGTGGCGTATAAAAGCAGGTAGGGGTAGGTAGGAAAAGACAAATCGACAATCTGATCAACTCCTTGAAAGAAATTAATACAACGGTTAGAGTAAAATATATCTTTTGTTTTATTATTTGCATAGCTATTTTACACTATCCAACATCACCAACTGTTTTGTTGCCACAAAATTGAAGTAATCATGCTTGTGCGTCCTTCAGAACTGTTTCATCAATATCTCAGCGCCAGGGCAATTCAGCGTCAAATCAGATCGATAAAATGAAGCTGCTAACCGCCTCCGTTGGAGCGACCTGCACAATTTTTTCTGACCACACAACGTACATGACCTGTTGACCCACATCTGTTGCAAATTCATTCTTAGTGATGTGATAGTACTTTTAAAGATCACGTTACACTCTGCAGTTGATTAGAAACCGCATTTTAAAACAATGGTTCCTAATTACAATACGACGAACATCAGTTACTTAACTAAAATAGTGTTACAGCTTTGACAAAGGTAACTGAGTATAGAAAACGGTTGTGAGGTGTGACACCGGTAAAATTTAATTTCCACTTGAAGCTGCATCTCAGGGATTAATTTTAGGTCGAAACTCACCGGACGAGAATTGCTTTGAAGTATTTTCAAATTAATATTAATTGAGTGGGGGTAGCGCAAAGGTACAAGGGGTAGCGCAAAGGTACTTGTATCAGTGAATTTTCATTGATGTGTTTTAACAAAACTCCCATAATTTGGGTGTTTCCTTTCGCGTTGCCCCTTACTCATTCTAGCAACTGTGGCTCCCTTTAAGTCCCACACCTGCCGCTTTTTGACCAAGAATTTGCAACACTATTACTCGTCAGCCGATTGAGCTGGAGAGCTGTTCAAACCCTCAGATTGAGGATTTGAACAGCTCTCTAGCTCGAAGTTATGGCCAAAAATTCCAAAATGTTTGTAAATACCTGGGGGATTTCCCGGGGATGTCTTTAATTGATATTCGGTTATTTTGCCATAACGTTTGAACCAGAAAAGCTACAAAGTCAATCAAACCTCCAACGACTCCTATTGTAGTCTTGACTCCAATAAAATCCAATAAAATTTGAGCCAGGAAATCGGCTCGATTGGTCAACTCCCACAGGATGTTGACGTCATCCAAATGTAAACAAACTTGCATAAACATCCTGTAGTTATGTAAACATCGACATAAAACCCGACATAACACACTTAAATTTTTTTTATTCTGAACTACAAGACTTTCCCCAGTTATAGAGGGTTTGAACAGATTTCTAGCTCAATCTGCTGGTGATTTATGGCCGTATCTAATATGGTATAATATACCCAGGGTCAGCGTTTGTGAAAGTATTCGTTTTTACAAATTTTTGGTTTTTGAGCCATAGTTTTGGCTCCAGATATGCTAAAAGCCAATCAAAGGCTCTAAAGACACGGATGATAACATATATTGCCAAAAAACCTTGTGCCAAAAAGTGGCACATTGGATTGGCACCAAGGGCCAGGTAAAGTTGGCCAAAAAAACGCAAAACACCCCCACTTATGACGTCACCTACAGACGGCCCCAAACCCAATACGAAACATCTTCTTCAATCTCCGCTAGAAGACGTGCCGAATCCGTAGATCAGTGGTTCCCAACCTTCTTACGATCTCGTACCACTTGAGCACCCGGCAGTGTCAACGCGTCCCACATTTTTAAGAACAACCACTTTGATCGAATCTTAGTATATTCAGAAGAATAATATAAATCAAAATAACAATAACAGACAACTGAATTTAATGAGATTTTTCTTTTGTTTACCTTTTACCAATTGGTCGATGCGTGGCGTAAATTTGCTAACAGCGCATCGAAAGTCATAATGTTGGGATAAAATAGGAATAGCAGGCTACAAGAAAATTTATTTATGTAGAAACACAGCCCGATACGCAAGCTAGAAAGCTGTGAATTCAGGTTTTTGTGAAAAAATGCATGTTACCCGGGTACCACTTGGAAGACCTTCGCGTACCACTAGTGGTACACGTACCACAGATTGGGAACACCTGCCGTAGATGGTTTGAACAGCTCTCTAGCTCAATCGGGTGGCGGGTTATGGTGTTGCAAAGCTTGGTCAAAAAAGTGGCCAGCGTGAGACCTACGGGTTTGTATGTGTTCACAATTCGTGTTTACTACCACGTTTGTCTGCGCGTCGCAGTGATATCAATCATTTGTATCTTGCATGGGAGCAGTTGGTAGATGTCAGTGCCTTGCCAAAAAGAGCGTAATGAGAGGGGGGCAAGGAGGACACAATTCCCCTAGCGCCGAATCACTATGGGGGCGCAAAAATCCCAACAATGTCAGAAGTACTTTCTTCAGTGCAGTACATTTGCTTCCGAAAGACCATAGGTTCGAACGTGAGCACGCAATACTTGTTGCTTGCTCCGGGCGCCATCTAACCTCCTTACGCCCCTGCTTGCCAAATACAATATCTGACGGTGAATTTGAATAAGAAAAAGCCGGTCAAGTTTAAACTTCATTCTAGAGACAAAGTGACAGATAAACGGACCACAGTTATGCATTCGTCACATATGGTGAATACTTCGTGGCAATAAAATGAGGTTTTCACTAGGTGCTGCGGTGAAAGTAGAAGTTCTTTGAAAATATGGTAGTTTAATAAAGTGCAACACGAAGAATACCAGTAAATCTAGAACATTTTCCGCATACAAACTACAGGCCTACTGTGCAGCACTCCACGCTCTCAATAAGCAAACATCAGTTATGTGTCGCAAGTTTAAGTGTGAATCGTTATTGTGGTATGCAGACACACTGAGCCTAATAATGGACAGCAGATAAGAGCTGAGAAAGTAGCACAAAATTCGGCACATCATACTGCAACAGGTGATGTACTGCAACTTGCCAGTTTCGCAGGTTGATGTAAACTGCAATGTCCTTTATTCATCCATGTTCAAGTTCACTATAGCCAAGCGGTGATTTTTGCAGGACTGCAACTATGGATTAAACAAACTGTTTTAGGGTGGATTAAGCTCGTCATTCATTCAAGGCAATCAATAGAGGTAGGTATCTGTTAGGTGGGGAACTCCATTGTTCCAGGCCCTGTAGTTGCACTTGCACCGGGCCCCAAGCGAATTCACTACTCCTTTCCTTGAGCATCTCTACCTGGCGAGAAATATATAGTTTGCTGAATACTGGGTAATTAAGTGATTCTATCCATTGCCCGGGTTTGTCTTGAATTTTTCAGAGGCGTCATCTTTCACTAAACTCATTGTTCACAAAATTGCATTGGTGTGTTCTAAATCAGTGGTTCTCGAAGTGGGCGGAATCGCCCCGTTAGGGACGATTTTGAGGGGCAAGGGAGCGAAAAAACAAAGGAGACGATAGGTAGGAAAAACAAAGCAAAGGGGGCGAAAACGCTCAAACACCGTCACTAATCGATCAATGAGTTATCTTCAGTTAACGGTCACTGAGTTACAACTGTACCTCACTAAAGTGTCTTCCAGTGTTTCGAAGCTTTGTGAAGACCGCCAAGTACATATCACATCCATCACACTGAACTGGGGAGCGTGATATGTATCGATTTCTTTACACAAAATTCTTTGAAAATACTACCGGTAACTTGTGTTTCCTTTATCAGGCTTGGGGACGACAATGTTGTGTCGAGAGTGAAAAGCGTTGATGGAACAAAAAAGTTTGAGAAACACTGTTCTAAATCTACTCCTTACTTCCGCTTGTGTGGTTAAGACCGGTTTCATAAATACATTTGGGAGTGGAATATATGTTTTATTACCAACGTTTTGACAGACATTGTAAAAAATACAGATTGGAAACACGAATTAAAACTGCTTGGTACTTTTCCCCACACAGACTTCTGAATATAAATTGCGTGCATGCTCCTGATTTATACTTCTTGTCCTATTTTGCGTATCGTTGCGGTTGCAAGCTTCATGAGTTCTTGCGAAAAGAACAGTTCACACCTTCAAATGTACCATATACTTTTCGACAATTGAAATATGGCAGAAACTAGATTTTGAGATGCAAAGTTGTTTTTGCTGTTGACGATCTTTTCGTATCTACGAGAATTACAGCGCAAATCCTTGACTGAAAGCACGGTTGCCAGACTTTTCCATAGCTTACGCCCAAATCGTAATGAAAATGGCAAAATAGCTGCTTTTGAAAAAATGTATGGTCGAAAGAACAAAATGTGTTAACTATATTAATTTATATTGTCATATGAGTAGGAGACCCAAAATATTAGGGGGCCAAGATATTTTTTGTTTGAAAAAATCTGGTTTTGCCAAAGAAGCAAGCTTTGACCCCAAAACAGCAATTTTCTGCCATGAACTTAAAACTGCGTGGAACAAGTTGACTTTTTTTATCTTAATAAAACTTGGGAGCATGTGAAGGGTTACACACTCAATGTGAGGATGAATATAAACTTTTGATAAGATACAGCATTGCATACCTGCAATACATCATACAAATAGTTTAAGCGTAATAAGTTTTATCTGGGAAAAATATAATTCTTAAACTGTCGTAAATTACTGAATCAGTAGACCGCAAACCTGTTTCAGAGTGGCTGTAGAACGGACCAAGATAGTACAAAAAGCAACTATTTTATCAATGTGTGCTAAATGGCATTATAAGCTTGAACAGTAGGTTATTCTATCGCCTTCTATGCAAAACCTGAAAACAAGCTAATTAAACTTTGAATGTAGCAACTCTTCATTGTGTTTAAGAATTTGAATTTGCAACAAGTGGTTATTCAGGTGTTGCAGTGATACTCCAAAACTGTCAATAAAAGTGGGCTACAGGCAGGGCCAGCCCTAGCAGATGCGCGCCCAATGCAAGACCTGGGCGCGGGGCCCCTCTGAGCAGTGATTTTACGACGTCATCATGTTCAATCAACCGTGTTACGATCGTGGTAGAGCGCAGATATACAGTACAGCGCTAACACGAGCATTGAGCACGTTTGCCAACGTTCGAGAGGAAATTTGCTAGTTCTGACGAGAGCGTTCTTTGTTAACAATGAAATTTTGTATGCAGTTTCTACTGAATTCTCAAGCGTAAGGTGTATCTGGGAAAACTAAATAATCTACCCAAACACCATGGTGCGGGGCCCCGGAGGCGCGGGGCCCAATGCAGCTGCATCGGTTGCATCGGCTTAAGGCCGGCCCTGGCTACAAGTTCAATATGGTTGAGACGCACCGATCCGCAAAATAAATATATTAGTTTGTTTATGGTGATGCTGTGTGTGCATAAATTGGCTGAATGCCCAAGCTTGCCATTTCTTGGACTTTGGTTAAGGTTACGTTTGTAGTTACTATTGTAGATAAATGCTAACATATCTGATCGATTGTGTTAAACCAGTGATTACTACAAAATGGATAGCCAACTCATTGTCTCCGTCACGCGTGACTGCGCCGTTACTCGAACCTGGCTACAAGCAGGCAAAAGCCGTGGCTTGTGTGTGTGTACTGTGGTGTAGGACAAGTATTTTTGCGCGGTTGTCTAGACCTTCCGCACAATATTCTACTCTTCACCAGTTGCTGATAGTTTTTTAGTATATAAGCAAACTTCTTACATTTGATTTAGCTTTTGGATGTGCTACAAGTGTGTGTTTTATGGGTTTTGTTACAGGCCTCAGACTGCAATAGTTTCAATCCTGTGCTTTAGTTTATGCGCTCTTGGATCGGTTTTATCCTTGCTGTGTTTACTGGTTCCCCAATTTTTCTGCAAGATTTGCAGTGCAAAGCTAATAGCAGATAGTAGTAATACACCTTTCACACATGGGCGTCGGAAGGGGGGTGAGGGTGCGTCTTGGGCCTCCTGTGTTTTGAAAATTTCAGCAAATGAAGGTTATTTTCTTGATTTCGAGAGGGAAAAAACAAGTTTTGCCACTTTTGCCGCCCCGTAGAAAAATTTTGAAAAATCCCTTAATGACCACCCCCTAGAAAAATTCCTTCAGACGCCCATGCTTGCACATTTGATGATTTGTCCGACATGTCGGATGAAGTACTTGAAAAGCTTGCCTTTGTTGACTTAGGCCAGTGGTTCCCAGCCTTTTCAGTGTCATGGACCCTTTTGACGATTTGGCAGAAAGCAGTGGACGCCTTAATAAGCCAGTTAAAACCCTGCTCAGGAACATGTGACTTAAACGGCCAAAAGCAGTTTTCAACATAATTTTAGAAATATTTGAATCAACGCTAAGCTGATTCTTTCAGCGGATGCATTTTTATGCGCTCTGTCAAGCAGCCCTACGAAAAACTGCGTAACTTTCGTATTTTTCGTGTTAAAAGGGGGTAAATGGCCAATTCGGCCTTGCTTTCTTGACGTGTAACAAACGATTTGCTCAATTTGGCCGTGGGTAACTGTAGCCATAACTGTCGAGTAACGTGGGTAACTGTAGTGATACCTGTCGAGTAACCGTGGATACTTGTCATGTAACAAAATATTATATGACCAATTTAGGCATGGGCAGATCTTGTGAGACAATTGCGCATAGCAGTACCAGTATTCTGCAACATATAACTTATTTGTGAGCTAAATCATGTGATCATTTTGGCCTTAAGACCCTGGTCTATGTGGCTACAAGTGCAAAATGCCTTTTAAAACAACATATTTCCATATCTCAACGTAATCTCCTTCTATTGGAATATAGATATAGAAGAACGGCACGTTTCGAGCATCTTTAAATCGAAAACAACTTAAAGCAGGGGCAGGCGAACTACGGGGGCATTTAGGGTAGCCACACGTAGGCCACATAGATAGTACAAGCACATATTTCGAGTCTATGTTTAAAGTAATTTCATCGAGTAGATTAGAATTCTCGAAAATTTTTTCACGCGTTTCATTCGAAACTGCATTTTTACTCAACCGGAAGTGGCTATTGTTGGCTTCATTTTGTGAATCCAGTAATAATAATAGCTTAACTACTCCCCAAATTCCGGAAAAAGCTCGCAGTTGATCCAAAAGTCTGACCATCCGTTTTAATAACATGGAACGGGCTTCATCATCGCTTCGGAAGTCGATGAAAAATTCCTGGATGTGGAATGGCACTCGCTTATGTTAACTGGTAGAAAGGCACTTCACCCAGTCGCTTTCTAGCGCAATCTAACTTTCGACTTTATCTCCACAACAGAAACACTAATTAGTAAGCCTCAAACTACAGGTGGGAAAAACGTCTTTTTGGAATTCTTAATTTAGCCAAGATGGGGGCAGTTGGACATACTTGCTAGTCTAAGTTATCCCTTTACTAGCATACTGTACTGGCATGCTCTGTCATTAGTCAGATGAACAAAGTACAGCTAAATCCAAAAGTACAGTAAAACACTCGAACTGACTGAAAGTATGATAAGCACATTTTACAACTTACGGCAAACTGTATTTAATTTTCCTAGTCATTAATTGCTATATGTAAATCGTCACTCAACAGTCTATTTCCACTTATTTTTTCAGTACAAGACACATGGTACCACTATTTTACTCAAGTTACGAACCAAAGTTTATAAAACACATGATAACGGACTATGACGACATGTTTTGCCTTCGAAACAATGTTTTTTGGCAATGCTGTACCGATGACTGTATTAAGTCTTGTTTCAACGGCAGTTTTACTAATAATAACAGATACAGTTGGAGGGATTTGTGACTGTTCCCTGCGAAAAATAATCAGGATAAACTTAATCACAACATTAGATTAATATTCTTAATCGCAGCGAAAATCGATGTGATGATTCAGTGGTAGCAGTGTGATGATTGTTGGACCATTTTTAGTATCTTCAAAGAAACTGAAGTTTGTCCTCTTTAAGCAACGGAGTTCGGCCGCTTAGGTATTTTCCGATAGCTATATCAGTATTGTTCGCTTTCAACCAATATAAGTATGATAAAACGAACTAGTGCATACTACTGTGTACGAGAAATGTCCAAAATTCCGCGCGTGTTGATATGCATACAGTCTGCCAAATGTTATTGCTTTGTGTTCCTTATTTGACGCTGCTCGTGCAAACACTGGGTCACCAAACTAATTATTGTATCAGTTTCTCCACTATTTTATTTTGTTTTAAACATTAGGCTTGACAATACACATGAAAATTTGTCAGAACCGCAGTGTTTGGCTCCCAACCAGTAACACTCTCCGTGGCCTTGGATAAGATCCTGACAGAGCGAATCTCACATTATCCTGCAGCTCAAACCTGTAGGTTCTCTTTCTTGTAACATTTTGGGGGTCGTGTTTCCAAATTGAGATTATTGCTATCATGCCGGGCTACACCTTTCACCCACCTGCTAGCTCCGTCAGAGAGAAAAATACTTAAGTACGAAGGCAGTGCCTACATGCAAGAGACCTGTCACAACTGTATAAAAGTTAAGAAACTACACGCATCTTGCTTTAAGCAAGACTAAAAAGCAATTGGAAGGTGTGTGAAGGCCTTGCAAGCAATGTGCACTTTGTGGTTACTATGGAAAATACAGCAAATTAATGATCACCTGTGTTTCACAAATAATGACAAAACGCAAAATCTTACCGCTGAAGCAAAATCTGACATGTGCAAACTATGGCGTTTATATATCTCTGGAATACTATCGTGGGTCTGGCAGACTCGCGTCAAATGCGGTCACTCACGTGAAACTACGTAAGCGGAAGACGGCGCGCTTTGAACTTTTCAGTAGCCTCTTTTTTGTGTGTGACTTGTGAATAGGTGCACATGCGGTCATCTACACTCTTTTCGATTTTGCTCAGGGAGTGAGTTCGGGTCTGGCAGACCCGACGATAGCATTAGTGTGAGGTGGCATGGGTCAGCTGAACCCACGTTATGGTTAAAGGGAGAAAAGTGCCAGGTGGCTGTAAAAAAAGCTGAAACTCACTCAGCTTTTGCTTCTACGGTCTTGTTAGCAGTACACAAAAGAAGAAGTTCTTCACGTCCATAATTTTTTTTATGAGCAATACAGTTCAGGCATATATGACACCTTCGCTATGTTTAACCTACTTACTTTTCATAAAAAATCGTATGATATTTGAGTAAAGTAACTTTGTTAGCGCTCATACTGCTCAGTGAGACTTATATTTTCAGTGTAGTTTTTATGATAAGCTTCAGTTAAAGGAAAGTATGTTATTTTTATTTTTGAAAACCGGGTCTGGCAGACCGACGTTAGTATTAACGTGACAAAAATCGAACGATAGTAATCCAGGGTTGATGACATGTTACGTTGTAAGATATGCTATCAACAATATGTGGGCCAAACATTATTTTCCGCCTGCCAACCCAACGGAAATAATCCTTCTCACACATTTTACAAACGCTCTGTTTTTAGTCATAACAGTGAGCGTCAATGTGTGTTTGTTGCGTTTCTCGCCGGGTGGTGTCAAACAGCTATCCAGTTTCAGTGAAAACAATTGTTCTGAAACGACGTATTTTCCAGTTGTAATGGCTGCAGCTTATGTTTGGATTCATTGGTTTCAATTTTATTCTTGGGTTTGTTTGCATTCAATGCTCTTGTTTTAGTCTTTCAATTTTTTACCCGTGAGCATTGCTTGCTGTTTTCAAGACTATGTATGTGTAGTGTTACACTTACATGAAATCGATTTCTTATAAAAAAAATTGCAGGTAGATTCACTTGTGTCGCTTTTATGGAGACCAATTACTCGAATACAGACACGCGCAGGTTTGAATTATTAACAAGATTATGGAAAGTTCCAAAAATATTTGTCGCCAATGAAGATGGATGTCAGGTGAAACAAAGATGTGCCGTTTGGGCGTTTCTAAAGACCGAAGGATTGGAGAAAAAGGATTAAAGTAGCTTTGACTCACCTTGATTTCAAACAGAGCTAATTTTATCAGATTTTGAGTGGGGGAAGGGCAATTTTAACCTCGAACTACCGGGCCAGTGATGTTTGCAAGCCTACATACAAATGTCATCTCTGTCCTTTGTTCAAAGGGCGTTTGACTGGATTGGTGGAAGTATGGCCTTGGCTGGCTGGGAAGCATGGTTGCAGAGCTGGAGTGGGAATCGTAACGAGTCGGAGATTTTTGAGTGGAGTCTGAGTCGGATTCCTAACAGCAAAGGGAGTCGGAGTGGGTGTCGGATTTTTTTGTCACGCTACTGGTGATACGCCAAGATGGAGAAGACCGACAAAACCGATTAGCCTAGATGCTATTACCGCCGTGTACTTGCAGATGCCTTTGTGGTAAATTGCCAGTGAAATGTGGAAACGTGCAGCGGAATCATCATAAAACTATGAAAGCAGAGGATGGCTGGCAGATTCTTCGAAAGCTCGAAACCAACAAATGCTGTCACATAAGTAACCTGCACGACTGTGATGCAAATAGTGATGATCTGTTTTTCACTTACCCGAAACCGGAAATCTAGTTTTAAATTTAACCAAAACAAAAGCCGATGTTCACCACGAACTGTCATGTTACTGAAATTCCTCGAAAAAGCAAGTTAAATCGGGTTCGGTAGATACTTCATCAGCGGAATGGTCAGCCTAATTCTCATAAAATGCCAAAGCTTCGTAGCCAAACGTGGGTTTTACTGTGCATAAGGTCAAACGTTTATTTTACTAATTTTTACAAAGAAATATATTCGTTAACACAATTTATCAAGCTAATATAGTCTGGATGACCAGATTTCGATTTATGAATCCAATTCAGGTTACCAGGATACTCCGCGACTTAATAGTCGTTACTCCAAACAAATTTTAACTCATCTTTCTGTGTATGCTTCATACTGAAAATCAGTGGTCTTTAACCTTTTTTGTTCAATCGCCCCCTTCAGGAACGTTGCTTCAAAATCGCCCCCCACATTTTAGTGTTGGCAAAAATATCATTAAAATTTGAATATATTTTAATGCTAATGAAATAAAGGGCCAGTTTAGTTAGCAAAAAAAATGAACAAACAAACCGAATGCAATTGCATTTGTAGAAACATCATTACAGTATTCATTTCCAAAAACAGTTGGGTTCCAACCAAGGCTGTGGAGCCGGAGCCAAACAAATTGGACCATTTTTGGTTGCTTCAAAGAAGCTGATGTTTTTTGTCTGAAAGAAAATGGAGTTCGGTCGATTGGGTATTTTTCGATTGCTATATCAGTGTTGGTTGATTTCAACCAACATAAATATAATTAAACGAATCCATGCATACTACTGTATGTATACGAATTTAACCAATATAAGTATCATAAACCAAACTAATCCATACTACTGTATACGAGAAAAGTCCAAACTTCCGCGCGTGTCGACATGCCCAGAGACTTGCAATTGTTATTGCTTGATGTCGCGTTTTGACGCTGCTCATGCAACGACTAGGTCAGCTACATCCAACCCGCGGTCCGCATGCGGCCCAGTCGAAGGTTTTGTGCGGACCATCAGGTTCTCGTGTTAGTAAAGGTATAAGGTATCCTCCATACTACAATCTGTCCTTATTTTGATAATCTTGAATTTCACGATTTTGATGCAAGTGGTCCTCAGAGCCACTTTATCGTGTCTGTTACCATTACAGTTAGGATTCTAACGCTTTCAGTACATTGGCTGAAACTTAATTTAGTTTGCTGAGATCAAAATAAGTCATTCAATGTGCGGTCGTCGGGTGTTACTATGTCATCCAGTGTGCGACCCTGGTTAAGACAGTGACATAATGTTTGGCTCAGTAAGCCATTTGGTTTGGACATAGCTGGACTACGTCAATAAACTACCAAAGTACTTATTGCAACAGTCTTCCCTCTATTTTATCATATTTTAATCATTAGACTTAGCAATACACCTGAAAATTCGTCAGAACCGCAGTGTTTGGCTCCCAACCAGTAGCACTCTCCGTGGCCCCCGATAGTCAGTGCAGTAATGAATTTCACAGGTCAACGCTAGTTTGATTGGTGTATCAGCACTCCTACATCTTGCGCTTTATAACCTTTCTTTCTGAAACACGGAGCTGAAAGTGCATCAAATGAATTGGTTCCAAAGTGGCAAGTATAGTTTTTATTTTTGGAACCAATTCAAAATTTTCGTTTGTTTCAACCTGCAGAAATCTCCCCCCTGGAAACTGAAATCGCCCCCCAAATCTGATAAATCACAAAATCGCCCCCTGTGGGCGATTTCGCCCACGTTGAATATCACTGCTGTAAATTGTACATCAAATGGCGCCTGTCGTGATCAGCAAACAAAAAACAGCACATGAGAATCAATTATATACCACAAAACTCAGCAAATCCTACGGATTCAACTATGCATAATGCCCAGATTCGAAGCTTTGCCGATTTTGAATCTGGAGAGCAAATCCTGTTATATGTTCATTGGTGTCCGTTCGAAAAGAGATCTCTTCATAACAGACCACGTTCGCATCCGATCTGTTCGCAACAGACCCATAACAGACCGGCTTAAAACAGACCACCTTCAAAAAACGAGTTCACCCAGCTCTTAACAAACAACGTTCATGACAGACCCGTTCATAACAGATCTGTTCATAACAGACCAGCTCATAACAGACCAGTTCATAGCAAACCAATCCACAACAGACTGTGTTCATAACCAGGGACAAATTAAGGGAAAACAAAAGACATAATTTCACAGGTACTCCGTTGTAATATGGCACCCACAGTGAAAAGCCCCGACATGACTATATCTCGTAGCGTTGACTACTTTTGCATTACGTCGTTTGCACAAAGTTAAAAAAATTAAACTACATTCAGGCTAAGTAGGTCATGCTCCTCTACCGTAATGGTGGGTAAGTTCTTGCCTACAGGCCAAATAATATATTCGCGAGGTAGCCGTAGGTATTGAGTATATAACAACATCTGTTTGATCATAAGCTGAAAATCTGCAAAATAATTACAGTATTCACCCCGTGCTTCGCGTAATTTCAACGTCTTGTCTATATAGGCATAGAAGTATTCACGGCGATATGTTGTTTAAAACAACTGTTGTGTGGTCTGTGAGGTTTTGTCCAGCGATGTGCAGAACAAGAGAGCAGTGTGCAAGGAACTGCTAGTCCGCAATAGAAAGAGACATGACGCGACTGACTGTAACATCAGGAGCTCAAAAGCTCAAGGTCACTACGGAGAAAGAACAGAAGGATCTAATGGTATTAGGTAAATTGCCGCAGCTGAAGCTTTTTCTCAGTAAAACAGTCTTCAACTGAGAACTTTCTCAACTCCCCCCTGATGAGTTCGGCAGTTTGAAAGGAACGTTCGTGGTACATGCGGCAAGCCGCACGCGAGTTCATGAATACACTAGTTGGACATAAAATCAAGATTTGAAAAAACATTCCTTTCCTGGTTGTACTTTGTTTATGTTGCTTTTTAAATATGGGCTGGTTGATAACCCGATTTTCGTCGTAACCCGGATTATTACGGTATACTGAACGTCGCGGTAGCCATATAACGAGATTCTAATAAAACTTGAATAAACTGATAAATTAGTAAGTGTAATGCAGAACCTAACTACAACTAGGTCATTAATGCAGAGACAATTCACGCTGTAACAATAAACACAGATTAGATGCCGTCAAACTCTACTACATTGATTGTTTATATTCAGGCAAAAAACTAATATCCTCTTTATAAAACTGCACCTTAGCACTTTGAACACCGGTTACATCAAAAGATGTGCTTGTTGGCAGTCTTACGAAATGAGCTACATTAAATGACAATTTTAGTCAAAATTTCCGCCGACTGGCGACGCAAACCTTAACCGGGTTTATTCCAAATTGACCGTCGCCTCTGCAACCAAATTCGTCAAACTTCCGATTTCCAAACGTATTTTCGTCTCTGAAAGCCTCCGTGCCGTGTCTACTGCAACCTAAAAATCCATGAAGTTACGCTACACCAGCCTGAAACCTTTTGATCAGAAGCGTGAAGGAGAGCACATTTACCGTTGTGCAAGCAAAAATGTACAATAGTGTACATCAAAGATATCTGCGATATTATAAAAATGTAATTGACATTTAGGGCATGCAGCAGAACAATAAGAATTTGAATGTGTGGTGTCACAGAGAAACAGCAGACTATACTGTAGTTAAATCATTCATTAAGGCCATCACAAATATTGAAACGTTTCAGTAAATCCATTAGTTGAGATGAAAGCGAAAAATAAACTGCATTCATGAAGATAACGACAAAAACGTACCATTAATCACATCCGAAAGACGAGGCACCAAAATTTTCTATTGGCCAGTGTCCATATATCGTCAGCCGCACGATTTTTTTACGGTAAAACGTTGCATCAGTGTAGATTTCAAATCTGTTTTTTTGCGTGTTGACAATGTTTGCGTTTTCGTCTGGAAAAATTGTGCACACCGAAGGCAAAACGCAACTTTCAGGAATTAAAGTATAGACAATCGCCTTTCCACGGAACATTTTCTTTTTGATCCTGTGATAACTGTGTCGCTATCGACGCGATGTATTTTGTGATGATTTTTCGCCAAATTCCTTCGGCCAAACTTTCCGTGTGGTCGTCTGACTTTTTCTGAACCTAAACACATTCTTCAGTTTCGGGCGTTTCAGTGTCGGCGACTTCAACTTGATCGCACTAACCAACGAGTTGCTGATATTTCAACAAAGGCAAATGACGTGGTTTTGCTTCCTGTCCCTTCAACAGTGTTCATAATGCTAGCGAGCTTCTTGGACTCATTGCTGCGCTGTTCACTACTTGCAACATAGAAAGGATTTCAGGTAACAAAAAGCCATATCACCTGACAACTTGTTAAAACTATGTTTGACACACAATGCAAGGCTATGGCAAATGCACTTGAACAATGAACAATTGGGAGCTTTCATCCTTGAAGAAGGGTTCAAAACCACAGAGTTCTTATTATGAAGCTTATAGCAACAAGTATCAAAAATATTATTTTATTTAACGTTTTAACTTAGCCAAAGTCATCATTAGAAACATTTAAATGCTGTACAACAGTGACACAGGAAATTAAAGATGCAGTTGGAAAGCGTTTGCAGTGTTTTACGTAGAGCCCATTATATATATTGAAAAGCAGTAGTTGGGGAATACATATAGACGAAACATCCATGTTGACATTTGGATCCATTTCTTGATTCGTTGACAACAACACATGCTTTCGGTCATGGGCGTCGGAAGGATCTTTTTCAGGGGCGGGCTGATAGTGGAATTTTCCAGGGGATAGCTAAAAAGATTTTTCCAGAGGAGAAACACTGGTGAAACTTCAATTTACCAATTCGAAACTAAGAGAAAAACATTTGTCTACTAAAAATTAATAGGAAAATATCAAACTTTAAATCTAGGGAGGATTTCGCCCCACCTGCGCCCCATTCCAACGCTCAAGTTAAGGAAATAAACTATAAGAAGTTCGATCGATTGATTATATCGTATGTAATAATATATAATAATTATGCGTTTTTATTAACTCTTTATATTCTCTTTGTTTGGAATGTTAAACTTCGTAATATAAATTTCCAAGAGGGGAAGCGTGCTTGTGAGAGTGCAAATGGAGACATTTTTAATGTTTGAATTGCGGAATGTGGTACCACATGCAAATTAAGCTAAAATCAGTCAAATTTGGAAAAATACGCCAAGCAAAGTATTTTCGGCCAAACCACTTCGGTAAACGGCCAAATGTTCACCATTTGGTTTCTAGAAGGCCAAGTTCTGAACTTCGATAAATCACTCTTGTGCAGCAACCATGCACAAAGAAAAACACTCGGTTGCGTGCATACTCCATTCCAGTATATGTCTGCCAATTGTGATGCAAGTGCGCACAGCTTAGTTTTAAAGCACTTCTGCTTTGTCACCTGTCCAGTTTCCTTGCGGCTGTGTTATTGGAAGTGCTGTTGCTCTATGTTAGTGCGGGAATGATTGGATTTTTTGTGGTAAGAATGAAATAACGTCAATATCCTTTCGATTTCCATCAAGGAACATTATTTTCGGAATAGAAATGCCAATTCACCTTCATGTGCGACAGAGAGAATTTTTGAAACAGAAATTGTTTTCCGAAAATAGTGTACATCACATGATATCACATAATTAATCAACAACACTGTGACGCATAGCATGCATGGTGTGCTTTTCCGCGTGCAACAGGAAACTAAGCGCTAAATGTAACCAAAACAAAACCCAATTTTAGTACAAAATGTCGTGTTACTAAAATTCATAGAATAACTTGATTACCAGTTACGAAAAAACAATATAAGAAAAGTCGGGTAACGTGTATCAAAACGATTCTACAACATGACGATTCTGAAAAATGAAACTGATGTAATAGTATAAAATTTACTTACAGTAAAATCCAATATTAAATCAAGGACTGAAATCCACAGATTGAGTCTTCGTTAAAAATCAGACAAGAAAATCTTGTCCTACCCCGGAAATCTGACAATAATCTTTGAGAAATGATATAGGCTACACGTCCATTGTCAATGCTTCAGAAAAATTGAGAGACATTTGTGTTTTCTTACAGTGGCTTAATATTGAAAAGTCCACCTTACGTCGTAAAACTTGACGACCAACGTATTGGCTTATCTGTTTGGTGGAATTACATTCTACACCAGTGGTTCTCAAACTTTGTGTCGCTGCAGATCCCTTTCACTGCACCCAAAATCGCTGCGGACCCTTTCGTTTTGTCAAGCTTTTTTCGATTATTGAGAAATTATAGATTAGGCCGCTTCTTAGGGTGAGCACCTCAACCACCCGGCAATAAGCAAATTTCATCTTTCGTCTTGCCGCCAACTGCCGTCACCAAAATGAAATATAAAAGGTCGGTCGACTTGCAATATGAATATTTGAGACTACAGTTGTGGTGCGATGAAGTTGAATATTGACCCAAATGGGCGGATGCAAACTAGCGGGTTTTCTTGATTGGAATTTGGTTTACGGCCCCTTTAACCACTTTCATGGAAACTTAAACGGTTCAAAAACCCATGCTTAGAACTCTTACTCTAGGCAGATATGATGCTTTATGAAGTGTGGCCCTTTTTTAGATGGCCACATAGTGACCCTTCATCTTATTCGTCAAATTGCTTTCTCTATGTTTTTTCACTTCACCATCCCTCACTGCTCCCTTCAAACAGCAGTTCTAGACCCGCCATTGGACTGCACGCAACGACAATCATGTTTATCTAAGAGTAGATTTAAACTTAAGCAAACCGTTTTTCAGCTACGTCCTCAAGTAACATCTTTGGCAAAATCTCAGGTCTATTAAACTGCAAGTCTTGCGAAAATCTTCTCGAATCAGAAGCATAATTTTTTGAGACGGGAATATTGTCTTGACGCTCCTTCAATGAAAAAGTTACTGATCATCAGTCAATCAAAATTTTCTGAGGAAATAAACTAAAACGAGTGTTCTTGAAAAACCACATAGTGCCTTGGTGATCCTATAAACCACATGAATGTTGTATTGTGTGAAATTCGACTTTTATATTTTTCGATTATCTTCATAGTTTCATTGAAATTACTGTCTTGCATTTACCTCTACAACATGAAAAGCAGCCAAATAAGAAACTTTCACATGTTTCAGTTGAGCTGATTGGCGTGAGCATAGTTTGGAAAAAGGGCGCTTGCAATGATTTATCCGCAACATAGGAAATGATCAGGCAAAATATCCCAACAAACAAAGAAAGCATCCGTCCGAGGTATTTTTGTTTACATCCCTTGGTGCCTGGGATTTGAAAATCTGTCTGGTGGAGTCAGTAGTGCTTGGGTCACGTTGGGCGGGAACATTATTGCTTCGGAAACACAGAGAAAGCCAAAAGCACATCGCCAAGTGATGCTAAAAGGCGAATGGCAGCAATCGCTAATGACGCCGTTTTGAAGAGGAAAGCAACAATAAACCGATTAAGGTTGTGACGGGGAATATGTGGAATCTTATATGCTTGACTTAGATCAGCAAAAAGACAATGCATAAGTTGCATGCATGCATAAATGGTTCAGGTTTACTCAATTCGGGTGTGTTAGCTTTATATCATTCTACTCTGAAGCACCAGCTCGTATTTTTTATTGGTGTAGTTTCAGGTTAAATGGCGCCTTTGACAGAGTTTCTTGTAGTTTAGGCAGCATGTACTGCATTTGATATACACGCGTGACTTGAAATCCCTTTTGCTTTTTTGTACATAGTAATAGTCAACATTATTTGGATATATTGAGGTTTTTTCTAAGTTCTTCATACGCAATTACAGTATTTTAAACTGTATGTACAACGGTTTTTGACAATGACACAAATAGAAAAAGTTGAATATGTATTAAAGATACGGCGAAAGCGTCCTATAGTGCTTTATGATCGATTCTCTTTGACGTAAGTGAGAGTAATACAATGTCCTTGGACATTTCTGGAGATTCTGAGTTTGCTTACCTGTTATGTTGAAGCGCATGCTTAGAATTTGTTATTAGTTTGAAACTCAATCATTTTCACGTTATTTGTCTTGGCGTTTAGCATCAGAAAGATCTGTATGTACTTTAGGAAGTCGATGTTTGTAAATTGTGGATGTAAGGCCTACATGTTTTAGAAATATGGGGTGTTTACCTTGGAAAATATTGAATCTTGCCACAAACAGTCTTTTCTGCCTAATATACTGTCCAAGATGCCTATATTAACTATCAACATATGCAACCAGGAAGTAAAAACCATGATCTGAAAATAAAGCTCCGCACTAAAAAGTAAATTAGACAAACGTTAAACTCTCAACTTCTCACCTACGATCACAAATCCACGACAAGCCTGTACACAATGTAACCTCGACACATTCACACATAAAATGTGTTTTTGTATGCTCAGAGACCTATATAAACATCGCATGCCGCATCTCTTTATGCGCCGGAAAATCATTTTTACTAAGTTGCTTTCGTGGTACACAGATGTCTGAATATCATTACCCAGCAAAACTTCCATCACATCACAGAGTTGAAGGAAGAAGCTAGACCTTAATCGGAAAAGCTAATTGTTATGAAATAAACGCAGTTTTTGCAATTTCACACGTTTTTCTTTTTAAAGCAATGCAGTTAGCCAGTAGTCTGTTGTAAATGTAATCCCAATTTTTTTTAAAGTCCAAAGTTTTGTAAATGAGATTTAATACATTTTGAACTAATGGTGTTGCTTTGCAGGCGTTTCTTTGAAACCTGAATGATTACTCCATTATGCTTACTTTTATTTTGCTGGTTTTTGCTGTTTTTGTCGTGATTTACTGCTGGTATGCACGACCTAAAGATGCGCCACCCGGTCCCAGAGGAATCCCTATTTTCGGCATCATGCCTTTTTTGGATGATCATCCAGAGAGAATGTTTGCAAAATGGAGTGAGAAATATGGACCGGTCATGACGGTACCAATGGGACCTCAAAACTGGATTGTTCTGAACGACTACGCGTCAGTTCACGAGGTATTAGGATAAAAGCGAGGTTCATTATAGTGAGCACAGAATGGTACAACTGTTGTGTAGAACCATTGTGTGCACTATCAATGCAGAATGTAGTGGTGGAAATTGTTAGTCAATTTTTCAAAAAAATCCATCACTCAAACTCCACCCTAGTGTATGCCACGCACCAGTGAATTGTAAAAAAACAGCTAAATTATAAGTTTTATACTGAAAAAAGCAAACATGTATTAGATCTACAGGAACAAAACAACCGTGGATTTGGTGAGTTTTTCTGGATTAAAATGCGCTGGTAACAATTTTGCGAATCATAAATTATGCAATAGAATGTAATTATCACGTAATTGACGTACTGCAATAAAAGTGCCAGTATGGCAACATAGAATTACTGTCCGTGTAGTTTTTTTCTGGGTTTAATATAAAAAGTAATGTTCAAGTTTGTTAGGTTGGTATTTTTTGTAGTGTTAGTTGCGAAAAAGTTCATCAAAGATTGAGAGTCACAGATTGTTTTCATAAACGTGATTCATAAATTAAAAACACCGGTTTTGTTTCAAATGTACAGCTCGCACTTGATAGAGTCGCAGCAAATAGGCGAAAGCATTTTGCTTCATACAGAAAATATTTGATGGTTCATAATGGAACACAAATTTTGAGTACTCTAACAACTTCCCACCCGAAAGAAAAAAGACGATTGCGCACCAATAACTAATGGTTGAATGGAAACTTTCGCAAATTGCGATTTTGCTACATTCGTTTGTCTTAATGAGTTTCAATGTCACTGAAAAAGAGTGGATTTTTCAGTTTTTTAGAAAATGTCAACGAAAGTGATTCAAGTCTACCTAATACAGATACAAAATTCCGCTTCTCGAAAAATCGTCTCGAAATATCGTCAAACATTTGAAAGACCTATCAAGAGTTCCCAGCTGTTGAAAATGGCTTCGATTCACCAATATTTTTGAAAAAAGTTCTTTTAATTATGAAGTAGTCTGACAAAAATTTAGTTTATGCGCTGGAAAAAACATAGGGTATTGATTTTGCACCGGATTACCAAGCGCATTATACACGAAACTTCAACGTTTAGTGTTTACAAAACTAGCGATTTGGACACCACAAGACTTAATTATATAATGTGTTTTTATTTTCTCTTCAATGATACAGGTACGTGAGCAGAACGTTTCACAAAAGGATAACGCGTCTTAGTTTTTTTGCCTAGAAGAAAATTAAGTCTTGTTGTGTTCTACCCACACAACAGTGACAAAGGGCCTCACGCGGACTTGGTGGTATAACTAAATCGCTGACATGGTTTGCTCTCGTATTCATGCGGAGCCACTTGCGCTGGTGAAGGTACTATAGTTAAGAATAGTTGTACTTTGTTAAATTTGTCCGGGCTGTCTTGAAGACCTTCCGGTAGAAATTGCAGGTTCCAATATTGTTGATGGTAATGATGTAATGATAAGATATACAAGAGTGAGTGTAAGTCCAGTGCTAATTAATCAGCCTGCTGCGTGAGTCGCATTCAAAGAGCTGCACTCGAAAACCACAGCGGAGAAATTACAATGCTACTATCTGTGGATATAGTTGATGGATTGCACGAATTTGTTCAGGCTCAGGCCAACCTCGAAAACGGCTACTGACGTTTGGACTAGATGCCAGTTCATGTAAAAGTTGTACCAAGCATGAGCACTGCCAATGTTTCTTCTGAAAAAAATAGGATTTCAATATTGAAAAATAAAACTATGGTGTTGTTGCTAAAATCTTTGAGCACCAAATGATAGCAAACGTAACGAGCTTTGGATGAACTGCAATTTTGCCATACGTCGCAGTGACGTCACACGGTCAGACAAAATTTCAAATGTAGAGCTACCTGTTTCTTTTCTTCAGCAGAAATATACAAAGTTCCGGATATTATGATGTCGTCATTGACTCTTTAGATCAATTTGTCGACAAGTTATGACCGAAATTGCATCAAAAGCCATTATTCACATTTCGTGGCCTTACAAGTTTAACACACGTCACTACAAGTTGATAATAAAAATACTGATTCAATTTGCTTAATATTCCTGTTGATTCACAATTGTGCATAATTTCTGCAGGCATTGGTAAAATATGGAAGTTCATTTTCTGGACGACCAAAGTTGACTATCATTGACATGGTAACTCAAGGACATGGTTTGAATTTCGTAGACTACGGAGACTTCTGGAAAACTCAAAGAAAATTCGGATTGATGACGCTTCGTGGGTAATGAAAAGATCACTTACAATTCTGACCGCATGCAAGTTTCATAAAATGTTTCGTTGAAAACTTCAGGGCAAAGTTTCAAATGTGAGTTTAGTTTAAAATTTCAGATCGATTTCTTTAGTGGCAATAGGTGGCATGTCCAGGATTGATTTTGGCTTTGCTTAAGAATTAGGAGCAATGCTAAACAAAACTTGCAGGTGAGCTCTACTGCTCAATATTATACTGACTTAATTAACAATGTTCTCAGAAATACTATATGATAATCTCGGTTTAATCGATTTACCTTGAACTCACTCCTTACGATTGCTTTAATTAGACTTAAGTATGCGCATCCACATCGAAATTCAGTTTAGTTAAATCAGGGATTTTTCCATTCATGGGTAAAGTGCTTCCAAGGTTTCCGACAAGTTGCGACGTTAAAATTGGTCAGCATGACTTTCTAAGATGAAAACATCATGTGCAACAAACATTTTATAAACAAACTGATTCACCGAAAATACGATTCTACATTGCAACCTTTTCAACGTTCAGTAATTGCCTCGTGCTTATGTTCCAAACTTAATTTGTCATGCATTCCACATAATTGTTGTATGTGCAAATTATGCAGTGGAATTCACAATTTGACGTCAAGCTCTTTTGGGGATTAAGCACGAGAAGGTTCGTTTCGTTTCATATGCTGTTGTACAGCTGCTTTTGAACAGTTCCTAATCAAGAAATATCATGCCTGCCTAAGTCACTATTTGTGGAAGTCTGTTTGTTCTGACCAATGACACGAATATTTTTCACACATGCATCAAAATTCTCACTGTGTTCTGGAAGATTTTCTAAGTTTTCCATTGCGCTGTGTGTTTTGCGCTTGACTGGGAAAGAATTTAAAATGTGGCAGGACTGCCTCAGGTCATACAAGAACGAACTGAGTTGATGTTTGCGCAAAGTTTTTGGACTAGGAAAAAAATGTTGAAAATGTTTATCGTTTGTGGGATCCATCGTATTCACAGTGCTTTCCATTGGTGCTCATTCAAAATAGTAAAATGATGGAAAGGCTTTTGCGTTGACCAAGTTGAACATGACAGACCTGCTTTCAGAACCAAACAAATTCAGGCTATTTTTTGCAGTGATAAAGCAAGCAAGACACCCCCACTGCCAATGCAGAACACCCTAAGACGTATCCTAAGAAAAGTACAGCTTTAATTTATTTTTTACAGATATAAACACCTACTGTATTAAAAAAAAACAATAAATTACGACGACTGGCCAAAATGTTTTTCTTGTTATTTTGAAGGTTGTGGTTGAAAATTGTCCTTCACAAAAGTCTTGCATGAAAAACGTTTCTCTTGTAAGAAAAAGACATTAGTTTGCATGTTGGTTTTTGCAGTCAAGGATATACTGTAGAACATCTTTGCTTGATTAGGTGCTTTTTGCACTGTCCATAGTAATGTATAATTGTCCAACAATCTGCCATGATTGCAGTATTTTTGTTTGTATCTCGTCACTAAAGTTCGCGGTATTAGGTACAGTTTCTTATATTTATGAGTTTGACATTATTTGTGTTACCAAAACCTGTCTAAAATCTTCTGTTTTAAGTAACCTAGGTCTTCCTGGTTTTTGTTTTCTATTCGGCTTTGAACCGAATCGCCATGGATGCGGAGTTTTTGAACGTCCAACAATGTGCCACTTATGTGATTGCAATATTTTCGTATGTATCTCGTCACTGATGTTCGCGGTATTAGGTACAGTGTCTTATATTTATGAGCTTTACATTATTTGTGTTACCGAAACCTGGCTAAAATCTTCTGTTTTAAATAACCTACGTTTTCCTGGTT
>Ga0210059_1003173_pt1 | contig 26179 bp, 11 predicted proteins | sample Ectturendosymbi2_FD_188042 | JGI IMG/M metagenome (GOLD analysis project Ga0210059, IMG submission 188042) | Ecteinascidia turbinata endosymbiont from Florida, USA - Sample 2 (SPAdes) (version 2) | ecosystem: Host-associated > Tunicates > Ascidians > Unclassified | place: Key West, Florida... | reverse complement strand
ATTAAAAAGCAAGCTGTAGTTTTGCCGCACAGTCCTGTCTCCACGGGGGAGGGCTTTGGTGGGCTTAGCCCTCCGAAACAAAGCTCCAAGATCCCCCCAAATTGAAATATGAAGCACTATAAAACACTAACAGTGATGTTTGTTCATATTTCAGAATGTCAAGCCCCACTGCACATATGCAAAGACCCCTATAGAAAGCCGCCCACTGCACAAAGACAAAGCCCCCCATAGACTTTCTGGTGACGGTTCTGTTGCCACACCAAGCTTTTCATTAGCCATTTCTTTGGTAACATTGGTTAGATTTTAACACCATCCGATCCATGAGTTCACATTCATAATTTCATTCATTAATCCCACCCATTGTTGATTGTTGCACTTTCACCAAACCTTACTGCTTTACCTACTACATAGCAATGCTATTGCTAGTCTAACTTAGACTCTTAAGTCTACACAACAAAACAGCATTCAAAAAATGCACTGGCTTAAAATATGTCATTCATATTAAAATAACTGACTAACGATTCAGTCTAACAAGTTAATGTCATAAATCAACAATTTTGCATATCATGTTTAAGAAAAAAGACATGTGGCCTGGTATCATCCAACAACCAGGCAATGCAGGCTCACGCAGAACAGGCGTGAAGACCGCAAGGCCTGGTGCAGATTACAGACCACACTTTGAGAGCTAGAGTGCTCTAGCTAGTCTAGACTACAGATCACAGTAGGCCTACAGCTAGCCTCAGTCCAGATAGGCTACGCAGCAAACTTAGCAATCTTATCTCACTGATCTTGTCTTAGCAATCTTAACCATCTTAGCAATCTTAATAATCTTGTGGTATTTACATATGTTCCAGAAAACATCGTCCTTTGAAATGTATAGGCGATTGAAAGAGCCCTATCTTGCCACACCAGGAACATATTCATGCTGGCAAACTTGGCGTGACCAATTAGCAGATTAGGATTGGGGTTAGGCCTACACTACAGTACAGAGATTACGCCAGTGGCGGCAGGTAAATGGCGCCACATGTAAATAAATGGTCACCGCTAGATGGTGACCATAAGTTACAAGTCACTGTGATAGTCACCACAAGCGAATTATCGTAGTTCACTTATACCTATATAAAGATAGTGCAACCTAGTAGTAGTAGAGTGAACTCGTCGAGTGAGCTCTATTGCTGCTGGTTGCTTTCCTGTTAGTTATGCCCCAAATTGCCATCTTTCGCTTGTGCTTGCCTCAGTAATTCAAGGCGATGCAGTCAACTGCAACACACCACAGAAAGACTCGGAGTCATGGCACAGAAGGCTGAAAAGATGCTTCTGAATGAAGATAATAAATGAATGAGTATCCAACGTGCAACTTGTTCCAAAAGTCTGAACCCTCGAACTATCGATAAAAGCGTTTCGGATATCCGTATCCGTTTCCCGTTTGAAAGCAGTTTTAGGACATCCGTATCCGGTTGCAAACTCACTATCCTGCCGGATATCCAACCGGCAAACCGGATAGTTATCATCTCTGCTGCACATACAAAAATATAGAGGGAAAGTGACTGGATTACTTTAGTGAATTGATCTCTTTAATAACAAACTCCAATAACACCTAATCATGCAAATTACGGAAGACCTCAAAACATATAGAAAATGGATAGACTATCTTTGAAAGAGACCTCATGAACCTACAATGTTTCTATAAGACTATTATTATATACGAGCAATTACACGTATATCCAGGAAATTTAACAGTATGTTGAAACGAGTGATAAATCCACCATTTTTACCGTTAATTTTGAATCGTGATGCTTTATCAAAAATATATTTCAGTTTACACCTCTCAACCTCTTTCTACTTTTATTTAATGAAAATACTTTTCTAGCGTACGGCATTTGCTATGACAGCTAGTTTAACTTACCCTACCTATTTGTTCTTATACTACCTGGAGGCATCTACATATGAATAACACTGGTTCGCCTCCACACTCTTTTCAAACTGGATTACTACACAAATTTAATTAATCTAACTCATTAACTATATATAATAGATTGGTTTGACTAAAGTGAAATGTAAGTACATTTCTCACTCCCATTGTGTTAAAATAAAAATAACAGAAGTCCTCTAGCAAAATTGAAAAATATAAAACACTATCTAACTATCTGAAGAGAAAGTACTCTATTGAGTAGAGTATACATCAAGAATATAAATAGGACCTTGAACAAGATGTAGTGGCGATAAATGGAAATCTCAATGTTGAATGAAATTGTATGAAACGTAAGCAAACAAAAATAGGAAGAGCGCAGTTCTACCTATATTACAGAAAATAAGCTAACCCATATCTCTGCTTAAACAAGATCTAGTATGTTATGCAGATTCGAGGTTTGAAATCTTTACATCAATTGTAGTGATTAATCAACAAGAGAAAAATCTAAGTAGTCGTTACCCTCGAACGGCTAGTAACTCCAAGCTTCCACAAGTTTAAAATTGGAACTAGGATTACAGAATATCTACCACGCTTCAGCAATTCGCACGGGGTTGCTACAGTTTTCATTTCACTACAACAGTGAAACGGGGTACAAAGCTTAATTCATAAAAAAAACAAGTCCCACAACTCACTATTACGAAACATCAAGACCTCAGTTTTGTTGGCTTCAGTTGGTTTTAGTTTCATACATTTCTCCATATTTAAAGAAAATCTCCAAAGCCCGTCTTGGACTACGCAAAATATGAAAAACAACAGTCTGTAGATGAAAACTTATCCTCCTCATAAACATCGCCGGTATTGTTATTGTAAGCCAAATGAAATATTGGTATTTTGAAACGATTTATCAAAAATGCTACGGGAAATCTTGGGGTTTACAGCTTGTCCCCATTTTAACTTGGAAATCTATCCCAAGTTGTGCAGAAAGGGAGATCAAATGAAATGTCCACTACCAGGTGTAAGCCGGGGGTAGAATATAAGGTAATAGGTGATTGTTCGCACCCAATGTCACTGAGATCTGTAAAATAATTCTCATCACAATCTTCATCTTTACGTAAAAAGGTACATTAATCGTGGTAAACACTTAGTGACCAGTTTTGTAATTGAAAAGTTCGATGTTACTGTTCATGGTCAACAGTTGATATGAAAACCGACGTCCGTGTACGATCGAGATCCAACTTTTCGTTCGGTGAACATAAACATTTACAATCAATAATTTCAAAACTCAGGGAGGTATATACTCCTGAGGAAACCACGGTTGCCTTTCCTGCCTTGATGATAAGGTGAATCACTGAAAACCTCGGTGGGAATATGTTCAGAAAATCCAAATACAGGAATCGTGAAGTATGACTGTTAAATTTGCTGGTTTGGGTTTGTAACTATGTTTATTCTGATAAACCTTCAGGTTTTGCTGGTATAAATGCACTTTCAATACTTTGATTGGAAAAGGAACATTCCAGGAAAGCAAATGAATAAAGTAGAGTTTATCAAATCATCGGTACTAAGGTAAATTCTGCCTTCAAAATTTTTTCGATAGAGTGTCTTGGTTATCAACTACAACTTGATAACTGTCTTGAATGGATTGAGGAGTTTTGTTTGATGCTTCGAGGAATTTGCGAGTTGTTCAACAAACGATGTTTGAAATGAATCCTTGTTTTGATCCTTTTGCATCGCACTGCCGTTTCTACCAGTGTTATCAAAATTCCATTATTCTTTTAAATAATTAGTTTGACACTCTCGTCATTGTCTCTAAAATTTTCGCTGAAAGCCCCTGGGTATGATTCTAGGAGGATGATAAGAATTAGTTTTTCTTTTGTTTTTCAGCTATTTTGAACCAATGGGTAATATTTACTTAACACAATTATTTCATAAACATTTAGCGGAAATCCATTGGAAGACTCCACTGATCAAATGTAGGAGTATCATGACATTACGATATAGCGGAACTATCGAGCCCATGAAATCGCTGTCTTGAGAGAGTATGAAGCTGTTGTTTCTAAACGAAAATTTACTCTCCAATTCTCGTAAACCTGACATAGTTGGCTTGTACAAGCAAAGAAGGTAGTAATCTTTATAAAATTTGAAACAGAGTGACGATCTACGTCAAATTTTGACAATATGTATTGTAATCTTACACTTATTTTAAAAATAAATTGACCCAAGATTCCTGTTATTAGTACCTCTTTAAGATCTTCTCCTGTGTTTGGTCCCCTCAAAGTGTATCAAATAGATTTACTTTGAACAATTACCTTGAATGTCATATAATTATGAACACCCTGAAAAATCCCAACCTGTAGCCTACTTCTGGACTGATAGCAGGTCATACTTCCAAAGTTTTGTCACATATCAAGGTCAAACCACAATTTCCCTCCGCTATGTTTTATCCATACTTTATATTATAAGCCTTTATTTCCAATATGTGGTCTTTTCCTAAAAGTCTTTTGATGGTAAGTTCCCAATAACCTTATTGGAATTGTACAAGGAACTTGTGATGGACTGAAACTAAGTACATAATTCTTAACCCCACCTTTTTTTACAAAATGCACTAAAGCGTTGAAAATCAGTAGGTATCAAATTCAAAAAGATCAATCATCGTCAATGGGGTGAAATTATTAATGAAAAGGGACTAGAAAATTTTTGGGAACGACAGGAATTTATGCCTCTACATAAATTTCACGTGAATGGGATTAATCTTAAAAAAGACCCAAGTCTGAAACATATTTCTCAAAGCAAAATAGGCTTTCATTTTTCATACGAAACTTGTCTGAATTTTGAAAAGCAAATTTTGTTGGAAAAACTTTTACATAAATCAGTTCGTGCTTCTACTGATGTTCAGAATCAATCTTTTACTATGATGAAATCAAAATTGACAGTCAGCAATCTTGCTGAGTCCCACGTTTCGAGGTATAAACTTCTCAGCAAAAGGACTTCAACTGAAATTTCGAAGAATTTTAGATTACAAGTAAAGAGTTGAATTTTCCTTGAAAATTTTGATGTGGTAAGGATGCAACTGTAAGTAACTCAAGTGTACCTTTCATTACACTACTGTTATTCAGCCTACTGGTGGCTGTCTGAGTAGACAGAGTCAAAACCACAAGGTTTTGTGCTTGTTTGGTACACGAGTATAATTTCCATACATATTGTATCACCGAAAAGCACCAACGGGGCATCAAGAATGAACAGAAATAAAACTCACGATATTCGTTACCAAATCTTCTGCCAACATTGTATGTAGCCTGACCACAGTTATTCAATTACTCTCAAAATCCCGTGCATACTTGCACAACGAGCTCATTATAAATATGGAACAAGGTTTTCTGGAGCTCGGATTATTATTTTTGTAAACTTATTCATGATGCACGCACGACGAACGAAATCCAAATCGTGCCAAACAGACGTAGAACAGAATGAAGAAATAATCTTCTTCAATACTGGAAATGGATAATAAACGAGGATTGAAGTTTTTTTTAACATAAGATTTTTGCTAGAAGGTTTGATGCAATCAGTCGCTTCACACCAACATGAATCTTTTGGGTAGGTTTTCAGCAGTTTCCATAAGAAGAGTACCTCTCTTTAGAATATTGTGCAATTCAATGCTTGAGTAACGAACTGTACCATCTGAACAATCAGGTTCTTTTAATGGTTTTGGTGATACGATGAGGTAGCAACCCACGGCTTCATGGTTAAAACCAGGTGACACTTTAGAGCAATACCAAGGTTCACTCTTCTGAGGCTTTAGTTCTGGATGATGTGTAAAACAGATAACAATCTTTCGTTGTAGTTATTCATTTGTGGGTACTTTGAAACCCTTAAATACTGGATGATAGAACAGTTCTACTTTTCTTGTGGTCATAGCTGTTTAAAAAATAGACTCTTGTTTCTGATGAACTACCACTTCTTCGAGAGTTCGTTAATGTATACATTCTGATATCAGCTACTTGGTGAACTACAATTATTTTTATAATAAATATCACGGCCAAAGCAAACGATACAACTGACATCTTGCAAACGTTTCGATAACTACTGTTATCATCCTCAGCGCATAGCAAAAGAACATCTTCTGCTATGCACTGAGGATGATAACAGTAGTTATCAAAACGTTTGCAAGATGTCAGTTGTATCGTTTGCTTTGGCCGTGATATTTATTATAAGGCTATTCAGCACTTCCGTTTTTCGTGTACAATTATTTTTAAAACAAATTCTAAAATCCTATGTTTTTCTTTCCTAGAAAGGAAAGAATTAAAGGTTGAAACTAACAGAAAAATTTGAAATTGGACATGGAAAATTAGAATACAAAAACTCGTAAACACTGTTTCTTAGAAAAAAACATATCTCCGAGATATCTGTTTTCCCCTTCCTTAACTGGAAGACATTCCATGAGGGTAAGCTTGACAGTTGGAGGTTACTTAATTGTTTTAAAACAGTATTTAGGCTGAGATTTTCACGATTAACTCTAAAAAGAGCTCTCGACGTAGCCATTTGGTGAGTAGAAAATCAAGCCAGTACTTTCTTCTGTTTATTGGGTACCCCATATTCAGTGATTTGAATGTTTAAAAAATTTGCCGTGGGCAGGATTGAGGGAGTCCTCCAAGTCAGAGGCATTTCACAAATGACGTCCTTCTATTACCGGTGGTGCCGGATAATCAAACACCACATAAGTCCTTGTCGGGTGACGTTGTAGTTTTTTCTAGAATCAGAAGGCATGATATCTAACATTGGCTGGGGGTGGCCTTGCCCCTACATCTGTTTTCGGGCCAGCTTTTTGGCTGTGACTTGATTAACGATCTTGGGGCTTATAGCCAGCACTGTTGTTTCTGAATATTTTTCTGTTATAAATTCTAAATCAAAGGCCATGTTTTTTTGCCAGTATTTTTGCTTTACCTGTAGCACAAAGTTGCAAAAACAACGTTTCAGTACAATAATTTGAAAGCATAAGACTGGTATCTTAAAAACTGGACAAAGGTGAACACCACGTAGTTTATAGAGTGGTATCGCATTTAAGCCATTCATCACCACGATAATCCACTAGTTTAAGAGCAGGTTTTCACGTTAATCAATACCTCTATCGTTCACCGTCTTATTTTCGAAGACGTAACATCTTCAAAATCAATAACAATGCATCAAAAACAAAATCTTGTCTAAGAAATTTTTAGTAACTTGCTAACCATTTTATTCTAAAAACATCTGTCTTGCCCAAGGTATTGGGATTCGAAGATGACTAGACGTCCCAATATGATATATCAGATACGTTTTATACCTAGATTCAGCATTAATATCATACCGGATTAACTATAATCTAATATTTGATCAAAAACTAGTTATAATAAACTTCAAAGGCACCGCGTTAGAGATACTGAACTACAGTAGTGATAAAAAAGCAATTACATGATTCAAATTAACACAAATTGGTGTACAACCCATCAATCGGTGATCTAACTGTTAATATAACTCCAGATTTAGCAGCTCCCAGTTCTGCCTAGCAAGTGCTCGAAACTGCTTTCCAACAGGATAATTAAACAGAACAGCGTACAAATAATAAATAAGAGGTAACTAAAATATTTAAGGTCTTTAAAAGCTCCGTACACTTTTTGTCACGCCTTTACAGTCTCATAATTCATTAGCAAAGTTTCAGTACATAATATCGACACTTTACTTAAATAAGTGGGTTTTTAAAGATTGGGACTCTGAGTCAGTTATGGTAAATTGATTAAAATCTTTGTCAACGAGTAACTGTCTCCTTGAACTGGTCTATTAAAAAGCACTTCCCACATCATTTCAATCTGCCAACGCCAATGTCTTTGTTTTATCAGACTCAGTAATAGTCCATATCGTCGAAGATTCCCTCGAAATTTCCCAGATAATTTCTGTTTATGTGTGCAGAACAGTATTCGATCTTCTTCAAAAACAGTCCAATCTAACCCTAAAGTTTGTAATCTGTCCTGCAAAACTCCAACTGGGCTTCGAGACCAAGTAAAATTAGTTGATTTGAGTATAAAGAGTGCCTGGTTCACTCTGACTTCTCTCTTTCTGGCTTGCTCTCTATCAATAAAAAGTGGTGTCATTTCTCGCCGTCCTTTCACAGTCTGTTTTTCTTCTCCTGGACTCAGGTTGGTTTGATTATTTGCACAAATTGCAGCCATAGGAACATCTCTAGTTTGTCTAGATTTCTAAAACGCAAATACAATGCTGGACGTTTCATTTATCATACTGGCTATTAGATGTTTACTACTTGAATCATGTATGGCTCACCAAGAACATTTATACAGCGATAGACAACGGAACGACAATTAGTGAAACTTCATCTCCATAACAAACCAATCCTCAATATCTTTTACTGTGTTAACCACTAAAGACTCTTTTATCCGCTATCTAGCAAGTAATCAAATCCGCTACTAGATCGATAGGGATTAATATTTACAAATTCAAGAAATGGTCGATACAATTGAAAAAGAGTCTCGAAATTGGCCATACAACGTTTGCTTGAACACTGAAAATAACACTGGATTGTTACCTAATATTTCTAAATCTAAATGATTCTCCCGAATATGAATTTGCAACACAATTATTGGATACTGCCTCTAATCAGAACTCACACTTGTAATAGCGTGTAAGGCACAAGCTGCCTGATCTGTCAATAGACTTTTTGCTTCAAAATCCGACACAATTGTTTTAACTTCAGCTTCCGTACAACAAATGTCTTGTAAACAGTTTGAGATGTTACCTGCCAACTGAAATCAGTTACAGCACCTTCACCATCTTGATAAGCTGGATCCACTTGATCACCACTAGTCGCCTTTGATTTAGGGGTCGATTAATATTTTCAACCACTCATAAGTGTTCTCATCTATCTGCATATTTACAAGAAATTCCCAAAGCCACATGACTTGCCAGCGAAAATTTTTGATATTTACATGTTGAAGAAGTGAACTATACCCCGGAAATGAACACTGAAATTCTTTATAAATTTTTGCTTGAACGCTGTAAAAAATATGGGATTATTTTCTAAAATGTCCAGCATTAAACCCTTGGCCTGCAAATGCGTCTGCAGCATCTTTGCAGGACATTGAGACCAATTAAAACCCACAGATTTAACTGCCTGTAATACGCAGTCTATCTGGTCAAACAATGAATTGTCATCTTCTGACTAACTCAATATTGCATCCAATTCAGCTTCTGTCATATCAATGCATTCCAAAAAACTCTCAAACCAATCCTCAGAACGTGAACTCAATACATCACTTTCTGCGATAAACTTCGAATAGTTCAGGATCTGTCTTCAAATATTTAGATTCCAAACCCACAACTTTTAGTTTTTCATCCAAGACTACTTCCGGATCTTGAACCCAATCAAAGCGCAAGTTACGAAGGGCTTCAGAACACTTTACATGTGCATCAGTCATTTGTACCATTACGTACTACATTATCTCTCATTCCTACGACAATTAAAATAAGCAATTGTAAATTTTCAAGATCAAACATTACAACGATAGAGTGTGGGGTTGAAAGAACATCCAAAATACATTCTCCACAAGTATCAACAGTCCTATATCACAACTCGATCCATAACTTAGACCGAAAACAATATAAGGCTATTCAAAACACCAAAATATTTTTTTTAAAATACACTGTAAAGCCACAACTATTCTGATTATCCTTAGGAACATATAAAAGGTGTAACAGTGATTCTAATAACCCATAATATCCTTCTCCTGGTCTTGTTTTAAATAACACCTCCGAAATAGTATTAATTTTCCATTGAAAATAACTTTGATTTATTAGTTCAATGAATGTGTGATATTTATGAAACTCACCTACTTGAAATTTTCTACCAAGACGATGCTTAAGCTTACTAAACAAAATAGAATTTTCTTCAAAAACGTCCAATTTTAATCCAACAACCCATAATTTTTCTCTTAATGCTTTTACAGGGCTTCTTTTCCAAGTAAATCTTGTCCTCTGCAATACTCCAAGTGTTTTGAGTATCTTATTTTCTTTGTCACTTTGTTTCAAGTCCAAAAGAGATTTGCAGGTGAAATCAAGATTTTTTAATGGTGTGGGTGTTGCGTCAACCCTCATTCTTTCTATAATAGGAGGATTTCTAAACTGTGGTGTTATAATAGCATTTTTTATTCGCTCATAAGTTTGTCCATTGGTTGGTCTACATTTCAACATACTCCACATAATTTTTGTTTGCCAAATAAAATGAGCCGAGACAATGAGATCTAATAATCCTCGGTATCTTTAGTTCAACTTACGATACAACTCATTACAAAATACCTCAAACAATTCAGGATCATTTTTAAGACAATCAGAATTTAAACCAACAGTTTGTAGTTTTTCACCAAATATAACTTTTGGATTTTGAGTCCAGTTGAAACGCAAAGATCGTATTGCTTTAGAGCATCTATCGACATTTTTACTACTAGTTACTACTTCTTATACCTACAAAGATCTGTAAAACCAAATAGAAATTCACAAACTTACCACTTGTTTCCGTTTTATTACAAACCTTTCTAATAGAAGTCTGTTCTAGTGACTTTGTACTCCACATGTAACTCACGCCTATTTTGTTTCTGCTTTCAGCATACAAGATTCTGTTCTGTCTAGGTTTCCTATTTTATGTGCTAACACACATCTCGCAGGGTATGGTAGGTTATTAGGAAAAGACACGTAAAGTTTTGAGTGGCTTCACTCTCTCACCCATAAAAGAAAAAGCCGAACGATGTGGCACCAATTTGTAGCAGTGATGTTTGCCCGCAATTTAGAACAGTTCCTCGAGAGCACTGGTTAATTTATAATAGGAACGTGTCCTAGGTGCGCCTGAAATTACAATAAAGAAAGTCAGACCCGCCCTTTATCATTCGACTTTACGCTCAGTTTTATCATTAGACAAATTTGTATTCACTCATGGTTTTATTAATATAACTTTAAGCATTGAGCTATTAATCTGTAATATATGAGAAAATATTTAGAAACAACAGGGGTTAATACGAGTTCAATTCTTTCATGGAGGAAGAGAGTAAACCATACTGTCAGAAGTTTTAACGGGGCTCAGTCTAACAGGCTAACTGTAGATTGTATAATAAGTTTCCAGTGGGAAACTTCTCAGCCAGTGGGCTAAGGTGCAGGTTAGGTAGTGGCCTAGAGTCTCGCAGTGGCTAGACTTGTTACAACTCACGCAGTGGCCCGAGGAAGACCGACTGAAGCTGTAACTCATGCCTTCATTTATGCCCTTCGCCGCATGACGTCACTGTCGAAATTTCCATGCTTCCACGAAATCTCATTGGCTAATTTTTGTGCGTCGCGTGACGTCGTGAATTTCCGAAGAACTACGTCGCTCGCTGCTTCGTAGCGACTCTAGTGGTCTTATTCAGCGCTTCGCCGAAGTCCAAAATCGTTTTGCAATGCTTTTCGTTTTTATCTGTTTAAATCGGGAATTTTGCTTGTAAATTTGTATGGAATGTTAATGTAAATGGTTTCTATAATATTTTGAGTTACTCTCTTCCTAAGTGTGACTTGCAATTAATATGCGGAGTATAAGTACACACTAGTTTGAATAATTACACATTACCATGTCCTTGTAGACTTAGTGTTTTTAGTCGTTACTTTTTTCCAGTTTCATTCTCTTGGAATTCAGAGCATTTCTTGGTAAAACTTTGGTGTTCCAATATTCTTCCCAATCACTGCTATTCAATGAGACCATCGACAAGCTTCTGGGGCGATTTCTTGACTTGTTTTTAAAGTAGTTGAAAACTTCAAATAGTTTTATTCCAGAATCAAGAGACGCTTCATGTTGAGGATGTAACGCTAACTCAACGAATGACTTCGAGGGCTGGATTTGCCCTGCAGGCCATAGTTTGGAGACCCCTGGACTAGACAATTGTCAGTTCGTGTCATTCCTTTGTTGTATTTGAATTTTCTTTTGATGTAGCCTATTTACACAAGAATGTGTGCCAAAATTTGTAGATCCCTTCTTGTGATGAACATTTCGAAAAGCAGACAAGCGTCTACAATTAAGCTTTTGGTCTAGGGTCAGGTTTAGCATTCATGGTTAAGGTTTTGTGTTGGTGTTTAGGGTTGACTGTGAAAGGCGGAGCTTGGTTGCGGAGGTTTGATGACGTAACCGGAATCGTTAAAACCGATATTTTTCGTTGAGCAATGAGAAGTAAACGGTAGCAAAAATAATTTTACTGCAAAAGGTGATGTTACACTACGGTAAAAAAAGTGTATTTTGAAGTTTTATTATTTTTGGTTATCTGAGTTTCACAACGGTTTTACGGACAAAAAATAGGTTACATCAGTTGTGGATATATCAAATTTTTAAACATCGCAAACTTCCATGTATTCCATGTTTGCGGGAAACGCATATTAAGTTGCAATGATACAACATTTTTCCTTAACTATTTTTCCTTCTTTTGATTTTGCAACGCAACTTTTTGCACTCCGGTTACATCATCAAACCTCCGCAACCAAGCTCCGCTATTTATGGAGTCCCGCCTTTAGGGTAATCATTTAGGGTTGGGGTTCAGTGTTAGTGTCTAAGGTTAGTGTTTAGGGTTAGGGTTTACGGTTAATTTGTAATGGTTAAGATTAAGGTTTGAGGGCATATAGGGTAAAAAAATTAATAGTCACCTAAATCCTTTAATCTGAGAAGCAACTGACTTGTAAAGAATAGGTCACGTATTTTGTAGAGGTCAACCATTTGGTTTGATACGTTTTTTTAGTCTTTTTAAAGCGAAAACCGGATACGGTCATTTAGACACTGCCAAAAGTTTATAGCATTCACTTTGGAGTTTAAGCAGGAGTCGAGTCCAAAACCTGAAAATGTTTGAGTGTATTCAGCCGAAGCAGGAGTGGAGTCGGAGTCAAAAATTTCGGACTCTGTACACTTCTGTTGATCGACTTCAGCGTGGTGTATATTTGATAAGCAGCATCTATTTTGCCTCATGAGACAAAAACAGTTCTGAAGTTATTTTGTCAGTAGCTGCACACACTTGTTTGAAGTCATTACGTGACAAGTTTGGAATGTATGACCTACATAGCTGACCTTAATGTCTAATTTAAATGTGGGCAAGCTTTTAGTGGCTGTTCGTGTACGTTGTGTAAAGAATAGGCTAAGCCATAACTTTAAACCTCAACATGTTGTGTCTCTCTGTATTGAGCTGGTCATGTGACCATTGCAACCATTTGTGTTATATTGAAGGCAAAATAGCCACAACATGTATTTTGTCTCATGAGGCAAAATAGACAGTATTTTTTCAATATGAGTTACCGGGAAGTTTTTGGAGTGCTAACAGGAGTCGGAGTTCATGTTTCAAAATTTTGCGGAGTAGGAGCTAGAGCAGGAATCTTGAAAGCGTTAAGCAGGAGTGGAGTGGGAGTCTACAAAAGGTGACTCCGCTTATCTCTGCTCCCTAAGCTGATGATACATCCGTGCAGTGGAGGTACTACCCTACACTGGTGGTACTGACGCCACTGACCCTTACTCATTATATGTGGTTAGTTCACTACTCTTGCTTAACAGTATTATTGCCTACCACTTGCCCATTTTGTTTTACTTAATGTAAAGTAGCTGCTGAAGTAGAAATACAAGTTTTTACAACCAAACAACTACAAAGTATAATACAGTAACACAGAAAACAATCAAGCCAAATAATTGGAAAAATCAGGCACAAGGTTCACACAAAAACAGAGCATGCAGGATAAACATGGTGACAAAAATATTCACAGAAACATGAGCTGAAAAATATATGAAGGGCAGAGAATAATACAATTAAAAATAAAGTATATAGAATAAAGGTTTTATAGTACATACACTATACATCAAGGTAACACAGATGATGGTGGGCAAGCAATGGTGAAGAGTTGAGGCATGTACAGATGGGCAGTTAAAGCAAGCGCATAGGTGAAGGAAGTGAACATCAATAAGGGTTGTGAGGCAAAGAGCAATGGAATTAGAAACACATCATTTCATTGCAACAACAAGTATCAAAGGCAGAAAACAATGTTTATACATATAAATAGTGAAGAAATATAATTTTACCCACGGACCATAATGGGGTGTGTTTCAGATGAGTTATTTCCAACCAGATGCATAGTGGTACCAAATGATGTTGAAGAGACAATGGCATGGACATATCACAGTAATATTACCAGGAAACATTAATCCAGTAAGTGTTGGGTACATGAAAAACAAAATATGTTTAGTAATTGAAAGCATTTAGTTCTAAGGTAGAGATTCACAAAAAGTCATGACTTATGTGAACTAGCTAGTAGCCACATATTTCACAGATATAACTGGTGTCATGTCATTGACATTGCACCTCAGCTTTATATGATTGCGGGCCTATGAATTTAACTAAAGTCAATGTCTGTGAGGTCCTAGAGGTGGACATCACTTCGTTTGCCTCCAAGTCCTCGTATTGCAGCAAGGGTACTCCTCAAAGGGGCGAATCTGAGCAATGTCCTTATGTATGTCATGACAGATGCATGTGGCTCCTGCGTTTTTCAGCTATTTTTTCTGCCAGTCTTTTGTTGACTCTGTTGCATTCTGGTGCCAGTTCCTCTAATAGTTCAGCACGGCTATTTCAGCATTTAGCATTCTTCTCTTGTATTCTGTGTTTCGTGTGTCTGGTATATTGTTGGTCTGAGGGGTTGCAATCAAGATTGAGTTTTTGATTGTAAATTTTGTCTGTTAGTTTAGCAGTGATCTGAGTGGAGTATTCATATTCTGTCTTGGCAGTTTCCTGAGGATTTCTCAGACCTAGCCCAACATGCCTGAGAGGAAGAGCTAGTATTTGTCTTTCTGCATCACTTGCCTCATGTCCTATGAGAACAGGAATCAATTGATCTCTGATGATGTTTTCCAGTGGTTCAAATAATTAACTCAATATCCAGTACTGTTCTTTGGAAATGGGTCCATCTGGAGCATCATCCTTTGGTGAATGCTGAGTATGTTGCTTGAGGATCATCTTGTGCATAATTTGAAAGTAACTGAAGGTGTTTTACGTAATCCTCAACCTTGTGTTTAAATGTATTGTTGCCTGAATTGTTCTGTCCCAATTACCGATCCAAGGAAGCATTCACCTTGGTCTGTGATTTTGATTCTATCATCTAGAGTTTTCGTGCAGATTGCATTGAACTATTATATATCTTTTTTTAAGAGGATGGCCTTTGCAGGTTTTGGGCAATGCCCGAAGTAGCTGTTGAAGTGTTATTTTGCTTGACTGACTCACAAATTGCGCATTGTTTTTCTTTGTTTGGTCTACATATCTTATCATGGCTGCTGCCCATGATTAATGAAATGAACTTGTGAATTTCATTTAAAATGTGATACCAGTTAGAAAGTTGATCAGAATTTCTGCTTATGGATCATCCATAAGCATCTTAAGGTAGTTTTTGCATTAAAAGTTCAATTTTGAATTTGCAAGAAGTTCATTTATTATATTAGTATTAACCGTTCTTTATAAATTTTTAGAGTAATTTAAGCGTGTGTATCAGCCATGATATGCAGTAAGTGCAAATGCATGATTTAACATGTAATTCCCTGAAACACAGTTTTTTTTTCTAAATACAGATTATCAAAATTAATGCATGCAAACTATGAAAAACAGCACATTTTTGCAACAGTTTTATCTGGCATACAGTAGTACAACACATAGGGATTAGGGAAGCCATTTTTAGGACACCTATTTTGGATTTGTGGGCCACAATATGCCAATGGCTAGTTTTGAAAAAAGATATTCCGGTTAAATGATTTTTGATTTCTTGTAGTTATTACAATTTTTGCTCTTTTTAATTTAGTGACCAGTTAAGTAGTGCAGCGGAGTGAACACACATCTGGATTCACTTCCAAAGTTGAATCTTATTGAAGACTTGAAAAATGATGCTGCAGCTTTCCAGCCTCATGCTTAGTGTTAGTGGATGTGTTTAGGGAAAAATTCAGTTTCAGTAAACATTTGGCTATATTAGGTGAACATTCAAAAAAGATCTTGTTTGTATGAATAGTTCATTTGGCTTCCCATTCAATTTATATAAAGCTTCTCAGCCGCAATCATATTTCATAATATTTTTTTCAGTAGCCTTTGAACCATGTTAACAGTAAGATTTGCCTAGGATAAAAACTATTGCAAGGTAACGTTGGGCATCATACTTCCGACAGTTGCAAATAATATGTGTGGTGTGCCATAATTTTTGCAGGTGTAAGCTGAACTGTTTGCCCCAGTGGTTGCAAAATGCTGATTCAAAATCGATTGTGTGCTTCAATAGTGTTACTGTGCAGAAAAACAGATGACCTGGTGCAAGTTTTGGTAAAGTAGGACTTAATTTTTAATTTATTAGTTTCTTGGTACAAATGGAATGTATGAAGCTTCAATCCATTGGACTTTGATTTAAACTTTTGTAATCAAGGTTTCCATGTTTGGAAAAGATCAGAATGATAGAATGTTTAAGAAGATGAAGACTACAATTATTTTTTCAGTCTACCGTAAAAAGTTATTTATGGCCAAACGACACCTTTGCAATGTGCTTCAATTAACAACAGTAGGTTTAATCATGTTTTGCCTATAGAACTTTGCAAATAAACTTTGCAACTAGTACATTGGCTACTGCATACAGCTTACCATCACATTACCAAGCTGTGTGATTAAGAAATATCACCATTGAAAAATGCAAATTAGTTGCAGGGTGAAAAACTCACTAGCATGAAACGACTTCAGTCCATCTAAGAAAAAAAGCTTTTTAAAAATCCTATTTTAGGTTTCAAGTTTTTTGAATAATTGTCTATACATACTTCATCACAAAAAATATTTTTTAGACACAGGTTTTTGGACATGTTTATATGGCAACTAAATTTTTTGAAAAGTGGCTATATTTTTTTTTTGACATGATGTATTTACTGAATAAAATATCATTTTTTTCTGAATAAAATTGCTTATGCTTCTAATATTATAATATTACACTAAAAATATCATCATATTTGAAGTCAGCATGTCCTAAGTGGTGGAATTGTTCTGTTCATCACATCTCTAACATCAATTGAGCAAAACATACAGCATCTTGTTTTTAGGAGCACTCCATGCCACCTAGTGGTGACCAAAACTTTAAAAACCCATATCTCAGAAACCGCTAGACCGAATTGAATATGTTGTTTCTTAGATTTTTGCAGCAAGTCATATATCTGAAGTAGTGAAAATCTGAGAGTATGGGTTACTCTTTTGTTGAATTATAATGGAATGCCCCACTAGACTTTTACTAACTGTGTCCATGAAGAGTGCTGTAGAAGCATGAAACCTACTGTTATGGAAAAACTGACTGGTTTTGGGTTCGCTTTGTAAAAGCTGTGCATCACTTTCAGGTATTAAGCACCAGCATTGGGATTTTACGACTAAATTACAAATCTCATCATTGGATTTTCTGTGATTTCTACTGATTAATCCCAGGATTTTTCAGGTTTGTCAAAGTTAAAAAGGTACACACATTAGCTGCAGTAACCACATTTATTTCTATAAAATTGACACGTAAGCAGTAGTGCATCAACAATGTTGTCATTAAGGTGGCTCATAATTTTATTTCAAAATGGCAATAGCCGCAAAAGTACATTCAGCATGAAATGATGTATAGTTGGTCTCAACTGTTTGTATAGTTGGTCTGAAACATATACAGGCAAAAATTATTTTTCCCACTGAAGCTAAACCTACCATTCGCAGAGAAATTTTGTGGCAACTTGTGTGATTGCAGTCAACCAAACAGTAAACAAATTTTCCATATAGTGATTTCACTGAGGTGGTTGAAACAAACCAGATAAGAGTGGCTGCAGGACCCAATGGCCTTTATCCAGCACTATACAGTGATTCATGACATTTTAAATAAACCACATATTTATGGTTCTTACACTGTTGCTTTTGTAGAACAACTCAGCTTTGACTCTTTGGATACATCTGAAGATAAGTGGCTTAACAAACTAAATGCACCAACATTCAAATCATGATCATGTTGATGCCTATTTTTCCCAGATGTTTCATATTTTTGTTTACCGACTTTTGTGTCTGCCATTTCAATGTTTACCTTTTAAAACCACTCCCTAGAATAGGTCAGTCTACCTTTCTACCACAAGGCTAACTTCTAGCTAGTTCATTCCACTGTCTGCTATGATTGAGTCACCACTGTGTTGGTGTTGCTCTGTTCTGCATCAGATAGTTTTTCAGCTTCAGTATTACCAGATTTATGAAAACTGCCTATTTTCTAGGTATTTTGCACTACAGCTTGTGTTGTGATTTATACAGTTAAGTCTAGAGTTTGTTTGCTTTCTCTGCTTGTTAGTCCTTAGGCATTTCATTTGTAAGCTTTTGCTTGTATATTTCAACACAGAGGATGTGCATAGTTACATTAAATCAATTTTCTATCAAAAAATGAAACGATTGATGTGACTGCTTCACCTTTGTGGAGATTAGTTACTTGAATATACACTAGATACGTGGAAGTCTGAATCATCGATAAGTCATGAATGCGGAGGCTATTGAGTTGATTTCTAGAAAGTTTGCAGCAAACCTAGAGCTTTTAATCTTACCACATTACTGTAACAACCATGTTCTGTTGTTTTAATGCATTTGAGTTTATCATTCCTGTTTTTGTCCATAGTATAATAAAGCCTACATCCTAATGCTTGATATAAACTCTTAAATATTTTGAGTTTGTCAGGGTGAATGTAATGTGATTTATTTATATGATTGTCTGCGCATTATCAGTTGTCCAATTCATTTGACATTGCTCTTTGGCATTACTATTAAAGCCAGTCAGATGTTTTATATTTGTATTTCTGTGGTGACAGAAACTATGATTAAAGTCTGCATTTCAGTAGGTTGAAACATCCATGTTGGTCTTACACATTTTTCCTTATGCTTGTGATGTATGACATGTCTGACTTTGGTTTTTCTTACTAAGTAGCAAAAGAGATCTGACAAAATAAAGTTCACATTAACTGACTAGAGATACATTTTGAACTATTTATATACATTTGGTATGTTATGCAGTTCACATGTGCTATTTGTCTGCTAAGTGGAGCAGATCTGCATTTGGAAGGTGACATTTTTTAAATATTTTACTAGACTTGTGGCTGCAATCTGCAAAATGGATGTTGGAGAATTACTGTCTTTTAAGCCTGCTGTTGCTGCAAAGAGAGATTTAGAAGCTCGCTCAAGCTCAGAAGAAATGCCAAGAAAAATGCCCAGACAAAAAATATCTTCAGGGCACTCAAGGCTTCAGGAAAGGAGTATGGAGTCTGATTTGGATACATTTTTTGGTAAAGCTCGACAGAAAGGAAGTTCTAACGAACGACACACCAAACCTTCCCGCCGTCAACCAGAGACAGTTTCTGAAAGGATGTCTAATGTTCCTGGAGTTCGCGTTGCACAAGAGAATTCTGACAACAATAGTGAAACAGCAGAGGAGCGCCAGATGAAACTTTTGGAGATGTGGGAAGAAAAGTTGCAGAAAACTGGTGACAATGTTAATATTGAGGAGTATGATGATCAAAAAGTTAAAAAACTGATACTTTCGTTTGAAAAAAAGGTTTTCAAAAATCAAGAAATGCGTATCAAGTTTCCCGACAATCCAGAAAAATTCATGGATTCCGAATTAGACTTAAATGATGTAATAGTTGAAATGAAAAGCCTTGCTACCATGCCAGAGCAGTATCACTTTCTGGTGGAACTGAGATCGGTCAGTTCCATGTTGACGTTGCTCAATCATGCTAACACCGACATTGCCATTGCAGTTGTAGATTTGCTTCAGGAGTTGACAGACGTGGACACTTTGACTGAGAATGAGGAGGGTGCTGAAGTACTGATTGATGCTCTAATGGAAGAGCAAGCTTGTGCCCTCCTGGTACAGAACTTAGAAAGACTAGACGAATCCGTTAAGGAAGAAGCCAACGGTGTGCACAATTCGCTTGCTGTTATCGAGAACGTTTTAGAACTGAAAGCTGATCTTGCTCCTACCCTTGCCCAACAAGGTCTACTTGCGTGGATTTTGAAAAGAATCAAGGCGAAGATGCCTTTTGACGCAAATAAGTTGTACTGCTCAGAAATACTCTCCATACTTTTACAAGACCATGACGAAACACGTCAACAAATGGGAGATATGGACGGAATTGATATATTGTTGCAGCAGTTGGCTGCTTTTAAAAAACACGACCCGAATGGATCAGAAGAGGTCGAGTTCATGGAGAATCTGTTTAATTGCTTGTGCTCTTCTCTTCTTTTCGCTTCGAATCGTGACAAGTTTTTGAATGGTGAGGGCCTTCAACTCATGAACCTCATGCTGAGAGAGAAAAAAATGTCACGAAACAGCGCGCTGAAGGTACTCGACCACGCTATGAGTGGGCCCGAAGGAAGCAGCAACTGTTCTAGATTTGTCGACATCCTCGGTCTGCGTACACTGTTTCCCTTGTTTATGAGACCGCCGAAAAAGAATAAAAAGGTGGGAACTTCGAAAAAGGATTACGAGGAACATGTAGTTTCAATTACAGCCTCGATGCTGCACAATTTGAAAGGATCGCAGCGGCAGCGTTTGATTGCCAAGTTTTCTGAAAATGACTACGCAAAAGTTGATCGTTTGCTGGAATTGCACTTCAAATACTATGAGCGCGTGCAGAAGTTCGACAGTCGCTTGGATGTGGAAAAGGCCAGGTTGCAAAACCAAGGAGACGATGTCGACGACATGGACGAAGAGTTTTACTTGCGCCGACTGGAAGCCGGTCTTTTCACCTTGCAGCAAACCGATTATATTATAGTCGACATATGCGCCTCGGGCAGCCAGCAAATCAAGCAACGTGTCCTGCAGATCCTTAATTTGCGGGGGGGTTCGGTCAAAAGCATCCGAAATGTTATTAGAGAGTATGCGGGAAACATGGGAGACGATAATAATTCCGCTGAAACAGACCAGCAAAGAATCATGGCTTTAGCTGACAAGTTCTGAACTCGCATCTACTCCTTGCGGATGCTGCTCCAGTGTTGCGGTACGCGTGTGGCGACTTACCGTGATGAAACACTTCAGGGTTGGAGGATCGGCATAATTCCATTTGTGGGGCTGTTGTCGATGAAGTGTGTTTAAGGTCACGTCGCATTCAGCATGTATACATGATGAGCAATTTTCCTTTTTTCCCTGTTACGTTGGCAACGTTTCGTGCTGCTGTGCTGGAAACGTTTCGTGCTGAAAGAACAAATCTTTTCATGCTAGGCAGTGATTGTCATTTGTCATTTCAAAAATAGGTTAGCATTTTGTGTACTTATGCGGTGATGACGCATCACGCGAAAACATTTTAAATGTTGTTCAAATTCGTCGGTTCGATAGACCAGTTTGCTACTGTTTAACAAATAAGCTTCACTGGTAGAGAGCAGTGTACCTTCGCGATTTTTTAACACTCTCCATTTGAAGTTACTTTCTGTCAGTGATGTACTTGAGACTTCGCGAATGAGACTAGTTAAAACTTCGGGACCAAAACTTGGTCAAAGAAACCGAGATCTGAATCTTCAAGACTTTGAAATGTTCTTGTGAGAGCTGTTAACGCATTTCCATATCCAGTGCTTAGCAAAATTTGGGTGTTTTTCATATTTTTATGAGGACAGGACACCACACGTAGATTTACATTTAAACAACTCGTTTACTGAGCCTTGTTTTAATGAGAGAAATGGTCATATACAATACAGTAGTTTCAACAGTCTCGTACTCAGTTTTGAAAATTTCGCGACACATTTGGCAAGCATTGCTCATCTCGCAAGGCGCCTTTTCTAACACAGAAAGCGCCTTTTTTGAAGTATTGTGTCGTTTCTATACGTGAAAAGATAAATACAAAATGTATAAATTGTGAGTTGTTTCAATACATACTGTGAAAATTTGAGTTATTTGAAAACAAAATAGTGAAGCTAGTAGGTTGCACAATGATAACAAAATTTTTGAAACACCCTGTGGCTGTGGCAGATTTGTCCTAACTGCTCAACATGTCAGACAGTTTTGTTAACCTTGAATTAAAATGATTACAAACGCCATTTGCAATAATGCTCTATGTAAATTTTGTTATCGGTTTCGCAAATGTAAGCAATATATCTGATTAGTTTGAAAGGTTGTGGAGCATATCGGAAGATGTGTTCACTTGTGTATGTATTGGCACAAGATTCGTTAAGTTCAACTGTAAATCGGTGCAGAAATGTTTTTATGTGATTTGCGTATTTCACTCAAACTCGCGGCATGTAAAATTGAACCTACATATATCTTTTATAAGTTCATATCAGGGTTGCGGAGTACGAAGTAAAATACCGACTCCACCCTTTCCAAATTTCCGACTTCTTAGCACAACATGAATGGATATTGGCTGTCAACAATTTAGTAGCAACTAGCAATCAATGGAAATCGTGGCACAAGGCAAGAATTCTCTGTTTCAATAAAAATTTTAAAAGAAATTGTTCAATTGCACCATTTCAACAGGCACGAGTTAGGATTCCCAACTTAGGAACTGCGATGCAAAAAATGATTCAATTGGGCTTCCGGAGTTGGATAAAAAATCCGACTCCATCCAAACACATCCGACTCCGCAACCCTGTTTCGCATCTTCTGCACCGATATGTTATACACGTTCACGTTTATGTACCGATTTGTTGTGCAAGTTGACAAATTTGTACTGATATGTTGCGCAGATTTGCATACCTGCGCTGGTTTAAAGAAAAAATGTAACCTATGTGAACGGAAAAAAAGTTTTGAGGTTGATACGGCGGAAGGTTAAACCAGTGGCGTAGCCAGCCCAAAATTAGGGGGATTTTTGATTTTAGGGGAGCAACAGTATTTTGTTTGGGATACTGCCTCTCAAAGCACAAAATACATATTCTAAATTTTGGGGGTCCGTGGTCCCCTGGGCCCCCGTGGCTACGCCTATGGTTAAAACGTGGATAGTTCAGATTTTGAGGCCAAAGTCGCCAAAAACATGTTTTCAGGGAACACTGAACAGTGAAAATGCATGGCAAACTTTGTGTATTGTATTTCACTTCAGCATCCCTCGTCATTGTGCAGCATATAGAATAACTGGCAACTTCTCCCCCAAACGTCTGTGGCACCCCTCTGATATAAATGCGCCCCTTTCTCGTGTCTGTCGAAGTAGAAACAGACAAAAATACTCTACAGTAAGCAATGGATTACACCTCATTGAAAGTCAGGATTTACATGCCGGACTTCTACCCAGCCACTTGTCGGCTAGGATCAACAATGTTATTTGTTCGTATATTTCTCTTCCGCGTGAGAACTTCTCACCCAACCTTACTAAGATCAGGCAAACGCGGTCACCTTCGCTAGCACAGTTCTCTACTTGCGGCTGGACTGTGCAAAATTGATTTGTTTTTGTTACAAGTTCAATTTTAATGTCTGATGCCAGCCTTGAAAGGAAAAGCTGTAGTGAAAACAGGAATGCAATAAATATGGAAAACTTATGATTGGCGCAAGATTTCAGAAACCTGCAAAGCGAAAAACTAGTTTCAGTTCTGCTGCCAATGCAGTCCGTGAGTCCGCAGTAGATCTGCATCGTAGTACTGCAACATAAAGATAAGTGGATGAGTTTCTTGTCTGAACTAATGCCGCTGATTGAACCATGATGCATCATGTGACAAGCTAAAGCAACGTATGTACGTTGGCAAACAGTTTTCCGCCATAGGCGTAGCCAAAGGGGCCATGCCCTCCCAAATTTTTAGAAAATATAGTCATTTTGTGCTTTGAGAGGCGTTTTTCCAAATAAATTCCCCTAAAATCAAATATATGCCCTCCAAATGTTTGGGCTGGCTACGCCACTGTTTTCCGCTATCTGATAAAAATTCATTGAGCGTGCTCGAATTATGACCCAACAATGCTATTGTGCAACACTTCACTCCCTGAACGGGGACAACGCAGCGTAGTATTGAATCACACCTCAAGAAACCATAGTACTACAGCAGTTAGCTCAACGCAAACTTCGGCAAAATACCAGCTATCCACAGCTTGGTGGAATGAATATAATTGGCTTCACACGGTCATGACCATGTTTGATGAATGGTTCACTATTTGGGGGGTGACAGCGCCTTTCGTCCAGGTGTGTAGCCAGGTTTTTTGGGGAAAAATACATTTTTAGGGGGAAGGATTTTTGCTTTTATGGTATGTTTAGAACAAATTTTTCTAGGCACAACAAAATTTGGGGGCAGTGACCCAAATTTCCGTAAGTGCTGTAGGGTTAAGCTTTTACTAAATCATGTTTCAGCCATCCAGTGTAGTCAGGTTAGGAAACGCTAATCACCGTCAGTAGCGGTTATCCAGTGAAATTTCAATTATTGGACGCATCACCCTGACTTATTTAACCAAATAGATTCCAACTGTTACGCACCATAACTGACATGATGGCGTTTGCGAATGTCGGAGGCTTGTTGCATAGGCGTAGCCAAGGGGGGCAGAGGGTACATGGCCCCCCAAATTTTTAGAAAACAGTCATTTTGTGCTTTGAGAGGCGTTTTTCCAAACAAAATAGTGCTTTTCGCCTAAAATGAAACATTTTGCCCCCCCCAATTTTTTTGGCCTCTCCCAAATTTTTGGGCTAGCTACGCCACTGGCTTGTTGTGCATGTGGAGCTTCGTCGATTGTTACAATACCACATTGTAACAACGGGTCTGTAACAAAGTTTTGAGGCCTATGCTAAATTTTTTGTTTGTATGAATGCTGTAACGTCTGTAACAACAAACTTTAGCCTGGTGGCAAGCTTGAAAAACGCGAAACTAGTATCCCTGTGAAATAAACTATGATCGATTTACTTGCCGCCATCTTTGTTGCTTATAACTAACGCCTGTGACATGTGTAGATAATATTGCAAAGAACACGGTGTTCAAATGAACTCGGTATCCATCTGAAACATTGGTGTGATGCAAAAAAATTGTCCTTGTCTATGCCAAATGTACAACGGGAAAAAGCCTTTTTGGGGGAGGGGTGCTGGGATGGACCTTGCCAAGTGTAGTTACACGTAACTCGCCGTTGCGGCAAGATGTAGGCTTTACCACACTTTAATCAGAATGCGCACGTAAAAGCAGTAAGCATGAGCACAACGGCAGCGATCAAGAAATGATGCGCACCTGTCGACAAGTAAGTAGAAAATGACGACGTTCAGAACAACCGGCCACAGTTGCGTGCCGTAAGCAATCAGGCAAACAGACGAGTTTGCTCGAGGGTCCAATTACATTTTACAAGCGAAGCAAGGCATCATCTCACCATAATCTTCCCCCTGAAAACATGATCACCGATAAGGGACAACTCCATATCTCTCAACAGGTTTCCGTTGACGCGAGGGTCTGCGGGGCTGAGCTGGGGGGACGCCTCAGTAACACTTGGCGCAGGGCCAGCTTCACTCTCGCTGACGTCGCTCGCCCTAACGTTGTAGACGTTTTGATCATCATAAGTTCTGCGTAAAGGCGTTTCGGAAAATGCTTCGGCCTGCTCTGGAGGTAGAACAGGTGGGCGATCGTAAGGATCTCGGCTGGTGGCAAACTGTGTGTCAAAAGCAGGCCCCTGGCTCAACATCAGGCGAGGAACCAGACGCCGCTCCCCCAACAGGTGCGACGTCCGCCAAGGGAACGGTCGTTTCTCTTCCAGACGGGAACCGAACATGCGTATACTGCTGAGTTGCATGTACTGTACAAGTTCCACCTCTTCCAGCACTGGGTCGTATTTCGAAGAGCGCTCATGGCGTCTACGATATACGGGACCTGGAGTACTTAACCAAGTAGGAACGGAAATTCTAAATCTAGAGCGACGTCTAAAGTTAAAAAACGCTCGTGTGAAGTTTCATTGGTGGCACGGCAAAGCAATGCAATGCATCAGCTAAGACAGTTTGCCACCGTGCAATATCTAAGTTACCAGATTTCAGAGCAAGTTTTACAGCAGACCAAATAATGCCACATTGTATCTTTCACACTGGTCGTTGCCAGGTGCACTGTAGGCTGAAGTTCGGCTACAAGCGACGCCGCGCTCAAGCAAAAACGTGATCAGTCCTTGCAAAAGAAAAGCAGAACCTCTACCGGAGTGAATGTAGGCCGGCATACCAAACCCTGGGTGGATGGAAGAGCAGGCAAATTTTTGGGGGTGCGAAAGATTTTTGCCTGAATTTCCCCAAACTTGTCCGAAAAATTTATGTGCGCCTTTTGCCGATAAATTTTC
>Ga0210059_1003172_pt1 | contig 26179 bp, 16 predicted proteins | sample Ectturendosymbi2_FD_188042 | JGI IMG/M metagenome (GOLD analysis project Ga0210059, IMG submission 188042) | Ecteinascidia turbinata endosymbiont from Florida, USA - Sample 2 (SPAdes) (version 2) | ecosystem: Host-associated > Tunicates > Ascidians > Unclassified | place: Key West, Florida... | reverse complement strand
AGTAGCTTCGCACGAAAGTCCCCAAATACGACAGCGCGAAACCTATTTATCAAGCATTAACGGGGCGACAGCTCGCGGCGAGGTTTAGGTAGCGCACAAGCAGACTGGCGAAAACGTTAGCTCTGCTCAGTCGCCCAGCACGACACCTGCAAGAGTCAGATTGTCAATGCGGTTTGCCAGTAGCAGACAGAAAGACATCTCATGTGTAGCACAACGATGAAGTCAGAACTTTCATTATTTAGAAACTCTAGGGTTTTACCGGAACCAAGGTTTTCGTTTACGCTCGAAACCTGAACTGGATGGAAATGAAAAAAAATCCATCGATTTTGTTCCCAATGCACTGTAAAACTCCGAGCTAAAGCAGTAGATAAGTTGTACCCTACAGATACTTGACTTGCTTCTAAGCATAGGTGTAGGAGCAGGCAAATTTTTGGGGTGCGAATGATTTTTACCCGAAAAGTTGTCTGGTCAAAGTTAATTCCCTTACAAAAAATTGTCTGGTCGAATTCCGCCCCTGTCTGGTCAAGTTAATCTTGCGATGTTGCAACAAAAATATCCAGTCCAGTGAACCATTACGTTGGATTACCATAAGTTATCTGCAAACAGGATAACAACTTTAAATGCAGTAAACTGACAACCATGGTGGTTCCGCCGGAATTCACTCGGTTCCGGTCTTGAACTCCGCTCCGGTGAAACTTTAGAAATGAGCGGCAGTAACAATTAGATAATATTCGCAGCCCGCAGCGGCAGGTGTCAGGATGAAAACGTGACTGATAAAAAGAGACACTGTGCTTAGATGCACGTGCAATCAGAAATAGAAGATGCAAAGGGTCAAAAGCACCCTAAAACGGACAATATAATGGCTGAAGAAACCGAACATTGGAACATTTTGAAATTTGGCAGTCTTGCAAAGTCGTGTAAGAAACAATAATGCAAAAAGCAATGGTTTAAATGAGATAAAAAAGCAACTGCTTTTATCATCAGTAAAGGTTCATTACATACAGGGCGGTTTTCATTAAGATTGTTGGTTTGTTGCGCAATTGTTTATTGGTTGTTTAACTTGTTCGTTTGTTGCGTAACTGTTTAGTGTTTGTTGGTTGTTTAATGTTGTTTTGTTGCGTAACTGTTTACTGCTTGTTTAAATTGTTGATTAGTTGCGCAACTGTTTATTGTTTATTGGTGGTTTGAATGGTTCGCATCCAATTACATTATTGGCTGAGGCATTACTGCTTCTTAAACGAAAATATTATTTATAACCAAACGGAGAAAAACCAGCTGTTTGATGAGATCCAAAGCACCTGAAGTCCTTGCCGCCGGTCGCCTCATCAACGAATCCCATCTCGGTCAACTTCCCCCTCCTGTACAGTTCGTAATGCTTCGTGTGAGTCTTCTCCCTCAGGTCCTCCATGTTGACGCGCACCAGCATCTCGCGCAGCTTCACGAAGTCGCAGTGGTTTTCGTTCTCGACTGCGAACGATCACAACAGCGCGTTGTGCGATTGACAATATCTTTCTAAGAACAAGCAACGCCGCGCTATGAGCGTAGGAAAGAATTCCGTCGTGCGAAGGTACCACAACCAACCAGCACACAAAAATCTGAACGTAAGTGCGTGGCATGCGGCAAAACAGGAAAACCATGAAAAATTCATCGGAAAAAATTTTGAAAAATTCATAAAGCGCAATCGTGTGGCGACTGACAAACGCACGAAGTGAAAATCATTGGGAAATGTGTTTCCGCGTTTACCTGACTTACTAATCAACAGCGAGTGCATTTTAAAACGTTCGAGATTGACGTTGACGATGATTCCAAAACACGGGAGTCAGAAAAAAAATTTCGCATATCACATCAACGATGAAAGCGCCTTCCTCGCAAAGACTTGCGCGTACGTCGCAAATGGTTCGAAACAGAACAAAACATGTTTCTGACACAAACCTCTGGTGACGACAACACCCCATCATAAACGAACTGACCACACTTTTTGCAAAAGCGGCATTGAAAACAGACCGCACTCACAGCAGAAGAGTTAAAGTTATTTTCTTCCCCTCGTTACATTAACAAGGATGTGAGCACCGTAGGGGCGCGAAAGAAGGCAGTGAAACCCCAGAAAACTTTCAGTCAACAGCTTGTCCCGACTGTGTCAGACTTGGGAGGTTTTGAACGTTTTGACTGACCTCCTATACAACTCCAAGTTAAAACGCTGTTTAATCTGAACACGATACTAGTTTTGACGAGGTTGTTACATGCCGGGCACTAATCTAACCAAAGGAAGTCAAAGCTTCTATGTTAAGAAGCACACAAATGTTGAATTGTATTGGCGAGCAGCAAAAGTCAAATAAATGAATTTGAATAAAACATTCAATTGCGACGTAATAATCAATCGCAACAAGTTCTGTGTTAGATCCACCCGCACAGGCAAGGTTGAAGCCGCACGATTTGACCGACCTTGCATTGGTCTAAACCAGGGGTGCACAAGCTTTACGCTATTGCCGGCAGCATCGCGTTAATTTCTATGAACTACGGCCACCAATGACTTCAAGAAATTATCGTTTTTGCATGGTTTCCGTTCTGCTTTCACACGTCTGTTTGGTCGTCTTTCTACTAAGTATCCGTATAGCAATAGACAAAGGGTTTTTAATAGATGCACGGCCATCATCACTTACATTTTAAATTACATGTGCACGGCCGCATAAAATTTTATCGAAGGCCGCATGCGGCCGTTGTGCACACCTGGGCTAAACACATCAAAGGAAATCGCCTGGGGCGATTAATCGGTGCATTTGAAGTACATAAACATCTACAGGATCTTTATTCAGTGCAGGGGAGCAAACAGTCGAAGCATTCACAAAGTGCGAAGTTTCTGCTTCTCGGCCTTAAGCGACAGTTGCTTTCCTTACAAGTCAAAAGACAACACTCAATAAGCGACCTCTGTTTAAATACCAACAAGTGCACCTGCAGCACGGCCTACCAGCGTCTGTACAGCATTGATCGCAAGCAAACAGAAGCGCAGATTTCGAAGCGCAGCCGTGACCTGACCGCAATGAAATTGCATACCTTGCACAGTTCCCCAAGGATACTGTCGCGCCTTGACCATTTTGTTGCCCAATTTTATTTCTTCCGTGCTGCCCACGACTGCGAACGGCAGATGGCTCTGTGACACACAACGAGCGTTTATGACGCAAGAAGGCAACAGAAGTTGCGGCAAGGGCGGGACGCGCGAGCCGGGCAGCGTAACCGTCATCAGTCACCAAGCAACCACAACTGTGTGTTAGCCTACTGCGACAATGAAGGTGAACAGGATAAAGAATCAAATTGAATCAGACACCGCAACATGGTTACAACATTAACCACGCATGCTCAGCGCAGCAGCAGCCACTTGAGGCGCTCCCTCATTTTAGTTTTCCGTTCGTACAAAATGGAAATGCTTGTTTTTAAATTACGAGATGTTTGACATCAGTTTTGCGGTGGTACGGTTTCTTTTGTGCTCACGACGATACGCCGAACTTCAAAAAGTCGCCGCTGGCTCTGTGCGGATTCAAAACTGCAGCTTTTGCTGCCAGAGATCACCGTTTCTATTACAATTTAGCAAAAGTGTGTGCTGCAATTCAGTGTGAACAATACGGCTCAGTGCAGGACTCTCACGTTCATGGAAGCGTTCACTTCCGCCACTGTCTCATCGTCCGTGGGAAACTGATAGATTTGCACGCCGTTGGCGACCAGCTCGTTCATAATCTGAAATTTTAGAAGCAGTGGCCCAGTGATCAGAGCCAGTACGGGTCGCGAAAAGCAACCTGTTGTGGTTTAAAATGTAGATATAACAGAAAGACACCAACTATTACAAGTTACAACGAATCTTAGTATTTCAAACCTGTTCTTTTAAATATACTTCGAACGGTTCATACTTGGCATACACGCTTAAAACATGAAATTATGTTTTCCAACGAAAAGCTGAAGTGAAATGATTAGTTTGGTGCTATGGCTGCGCAGTTTCAAAAACATCTACTCTGTGTTTTGGCGAAAAAACTGTGCGTAACTTTTGGAGAATTACCGTAGTGGCAACACTACCTGCAAAAAAAACTTCATTTGCGCAGAAATATTCTTAAGCTCCTGCAGACCGCGCAGCAATTTGCCCATGGGGGTGTAGTGTTACGCACGTAGAAAGATTACGTTCATTCAAACAGGTTTTTTCAAGAAAAGTGATACCACACCGGGTGGCTAGTCAAGCATAGAATTTGCTTCGGAAAACAACATCGAGAAAATTGTTCAGTCAAACTGAGCATTCGCTTTGCCACTATTCACCAACATACACAAATTTGAAAAAATAGTAGTATACTTTTATCTTGAACTTGTGAAGTTCCTTTTTTGAGATCGTGTCTGCTTTGGCGACAACCGGAATGATGTTGACTTTATTATCCAAGTTCTTCATCGTCAATAAATCCAGCGACTTCAAGCTGCAAAAATAGGACCGAAAATTTAGTAAATTTAATGTTGCGTCATTCGGAGTGCATGTAATGACAAAATATGAGACACAAACGCAAGCGTCAGAGAAAATTCTAATATGGCACGTGCACAGAGCTTCTTCAAACTTTGGTTTTAAGAACTGTTCGACTACTCTTAAATAAAATCAGCAAGTGATCGTTTCACTTGCAATCATAGTATTCGGCATTTCATGGTGAAATTTTCAGAAAACTGCAAACAAGGTCTGCCGTAGACAAACGAAACCTAACTGACCCGTGTCCAGTGGGAGATATAAAGTAAAGACAAGCGTGAATCCTTGTGTCATGGTAGTTGAACAGCGAACGGCAGATTTTTAGTTCCTCCTGCAAAGTCAAAACGTACTCCCGTCATGAATTTCATACCAACAGGTAAAACTTTGAGGGTTTGCAAAGCATACCTGAAGATAGTTTTCAAACTGCTGGTTAATATATTCGACGATTGGCAGGTAGCTGTCTTCCTTGTTGATCTGGTCACCGAAACCCACAGTGTCCACTATCGTCAACTTTAGCCGGACGTTGCTTTCCTGTAGTTCTACACACATCAAGCAAACAGGGCAATTACTTCACTTTGTAAAATTTGAAGCATTTTCTGGTGTGGTAGCAAAAAAAACAGTGACATGAGGTTCGTTTAAACAGTGACATGAGGTGTAATGTGAAGCAGGAAAGCAACTTTACGTCAGCCAATGCGAAAGTTAGCTGTTCTCACAAATCTTGCGTTTGAAAAGCATGTTCAACAACAGCAGCATCCTGTTTCATTTGTTCAACAACAGAAAAGCATATCTGCAACCAAGATCAGTCGCCTAGATCTGAATTTGCACTTCGATCACGATAAAACGTGATCGTGAGTTTCTGGACATTCATTCTATTTAATTATTTAAAGAAAAGAAAGTATCGTTATACTTGATTTGTACACCCAGCTAAGGTGTCAAGCAGGGCTTGAAAAAATGTAAATTTCCCGGGTAGCTCGTTGAAATTTTCCGTGGACCGCAAGCTGAAGATGAGCTCCCCTTTATGATGTCGCAAAATGAATTTGTTTTCTTGAAAACGTTGCACTCAAGAGCCTTAAACTATCACAGCGTTCGCATGGATCAACCTGGATTGATTCAGCCTACTAGCATCAGTTCACATTCAACCTGCATACAGTTGCATCGCCGCAGCGTACCACGCTACCGCCCGGTATGCAAAAACGCGATACTGAAGGAGTGCAAAACCCATGGAAGCGGCAATCTTCACCGCGAAGTGGAAAATTCTCGCGCCTAATCCTTGCTTAACCCGCTTCTAAAATTTGTATTTTGTGGGCACTATTCAATTTAAAAGCAATTTTTTTACTACATTAGAGTTTCAGATAATTTATTTAAGTAATTTGGACTGCTTACATGAAGCTTCGCAACAATCGCTGGCAATTGGAAAACCGTAACACGATTTCTAACGACCAACCAAAGCGTAGTTTGCAGACCATTGAGAGATTTTTAGACATCAATCTAACAATTTTAATGTATGGATAATAAATTTTAAGAATCTCTAACGCAAGCGTTACGGCAAGATTGTACGTAACTCGCACAGCAGGGTGGAGCAATCTCTACTCTCAAGACGCGCAATCACGACATGACTGCGGCTCCTGCAAAGTATAAGCAAGTGATTCTCGACCTTTTCGCTGAAGGGAGCCAAATCCAGATCTACGATTTTGTGAGAGAGTCACACTAAAAAATATTCAACACAAGTCAATTCACACTTTTTTTTATTGCAGAACGAAGCCTGTTCCATAAAATATTACAGGTTTTATTCATAGGTATAGCCAGGGCGGCCTGTGGGGCAATTCTCCCCTAACTTTTAGAACATATAGTTGTTTTGTGCTTTGAGAGGCGGTATTCCAAACAAAATAGTGCTAACAGTTTGGCCCCTCCCCAAATTTTTGAGCTGGCTATGTCACTGGTTTTATTGAAAGACTGCTGAGAGCCGCACAAAAGGTGCTTGGGAGCCGCAAGCTACGTTCAGAAAAGTGGTTTTAATTTGCTAGTGGTACAGCATATTAAGTGATTGTGGCGTCATGTTTCAAACACTGATTGTTGCGTCCAGTTCGGTGGTGGCGAAATTGGTTTAACCGATCCGATATGTAGAATGATATTCAGACGGTGTTATAAGTTTCTGATGAGCGAGCGTTCTACGCATGCATTTCTTGGGCGCGAGTACGCAGTTACCAGAGTGAGCTTGTTGTGAGTGGACTCTAGTTTGGGCACGAGTTGAACATTTTTGCTATACACTTGATCGCGTTAAAGCTTTTTTGCATATTGTGTTACTTTCTGCAACCGAAGGTCTGCAACATTGTCTTTGGCAAATACTGTAGCCATACTTATTGGGATTTTTGTGCTGCCTACACAGAATTATACTTATTGCTTCATCATATACAAAGCCAAAGATGCAAAAGTCAGCTTTAAGAATTAGTATCGACTGTCTGTGACTATATGTTCGTGACAAATAACTAACCAATTTTCTGGAACAAACACAAAAAATTCCGGTTAAAAAGTGCTAGTTTTGGTATGGGCATCCTGTCATGCATGCTGTAGTAATTTTATGCTCATTCAAAAAAATTAAGCTCTAGCTATAAATGTAATGCCATTCCGGAATAGCGTCGTGTTTCAGACGGTGATTGTTGCGGCCAGTTCGGTGGTGGCAAAATCGGTTTTTAACCCATCCAACCTGTAGAACGACATTCAGACGGTGCTAAAAGTTTCTGTTGAGTGAGCGTTTTATGCATGCATTTTTTTAGGCGCGAGTGTGCAGTTACCGGAGTGAGCTTGTCAGTGGACGCTGGTTTGGGTGCGAGTTGAACATTTTTGAATAGCACTACATTCCGGAATGGCATTCGGAATGCAATACCATTTCGATTGGTAACCCAGTAAGGCAACCACTAACCAAAGCAGTCGTACAGACAAGTATTCACAATCTGGATGTATTCAAGCTTCCAACTGATGCTAGCGCCACCATCCACTCTGCTGTCTAACGCAATTAAGTTCGCTCGTATAAACACACGTAGTTTTAAGGACGTGTTGACCTCAATATCCTCTTGACTACATGTGTCATCATAGCAGCAACATTAAACCTAACAGCTTTCCGTCGCCATTACGAGTCTACGACACGCGACCAGGTTCACCAAAGAAGCCAGACCTTGTCTCAAAAAACATCTAAAATAAACCATATAGCAGTCCTAAGACATACAACCAAACAAAAATAGATATTAAAACTCGTCAGAAACATTGATAAATGCAATTCCAATTTTCTGAAGCATTTTCTTTCCTTGTAAATACACTGTCGTACATTTGTTTCTTAATAAATACATCGAAAATTTTTAGGGCAACAGTAAAATCTTTGCAATATTCTTTGCACCCTGCAATAGTCATAGACTCTCGTAGAAAGATATTTGTGATGAATATGCAGCTCAGACAATGTTTTGCCAGAGCCAAGCCTTTCAGACTGAAAACAATAAAAAAGAAAACACCAGATTTGAACTGGTACTTTTGATTTTCAAAAAAAGCCAAGTGCGTCAAAAAAGCCTGAATTTCAAAATTTGGCTTCAAAAATGCCAAATTGGTAACTCAGCACGCGACCAGCGACTGCATGAGACCACCATTGTTAGGTAGGGGTAAGTGTTGCGTCACAAAGCCAGGTATCGGACCACCATGACTTAGCGAGGAAATTTGTACAGTCTGTTTTGTGGTCTTCTTGCAATTCTTGGCATATTATTTGATTTTACTTGACTTGCAGCTGATTAATTTCCCGCGAGCATGTACGATTTCCCGGGAAGCTCCTTCCCGATTTCCACACTTTCTGCAGCCGTGATGTCAAGAATGGTCTGCAGCCACCCGTGACTGCTTACCATGCGCTCTGGGCTAAGTGGCTACGTTAACAGTGAATGCTGCATTGGTGGTGTGTCATTGGCAGCACTGTGTACTTAAAGATTTCTCTTGCACTTATCCATTAACACAGAGTAGGGAGGGCTGGAAAGAAAGCAAGAACTGTTTCAAGTCTTTAATATGACCTGACCAAATGTTAAACTCAGCCTGCCAACCTACCACTGCAACATTCAACGAGCTGCTTCCTTTATTGGTGACAAGAAACTTTTGAGTACAGTTGCTTGTCAAGCTACTTCACATGGAACTGCTCAACTTGGTAGTCAGATCAGTCTAAGACAGGGGTGGGAAAATTAAATTGGCTCTGGGGGTCAATTTGAGAAGGCGCAAATACCGGAGCGCCGCGCCTTCTAATCAACTAGAAGCAAGTCTCTGTTCAAGTTACCTCAACACCAATTTACTGTGTTAAGTTGAAGGAACTTTCAGATTTGAAGATTTTTCCTGAATGCTTCAGCGGGCCACTGAAAACATTACCGGGCCACCTGTGGTCCATGGGCCACTAATTGCCCACCCCTGGTCTAAGACACCTTCAGAAGTGGATCATTTTTCTGTCTAGGTGGTAAATTGTCATAGCAGACCAGTTAGAGGTAAGCAAGTGAATAACACATAGCACATACCGTAAGTATTGGCCTTCAATTTCACACCAGGCATGTTGTGATGTTGAGGTTCATCTAACAAAAAGAAATTGCAGTTGTTAGCAACAAATGTTATTAAACATACACGCATCTTATTAAACATACATGCACAGCACCAACAGAGACATGTACAAATGTCTCCTATACAAATACACAGCACATTCACAATGACACACCATGACGATACAAAGACAACACTTAATAGCAAACTGGCAGCAAAAACATGTGGATAAGCACAATATTCTTTGTACCACACATCAATTTCAACCGTTCTTAGACGTTTGATTACAACAGTGCTGCTCAAACTATGGCCCGATGTGGCCCGCAAAGCAATTTTCATTGGAAAGAAAACTTTAACTCTTCAAACATTTAAGATAATTTTTATTGATATTATTAATTCTTGTGGCCCGCGAAGGGTTTCTGAAAGAAATTTGCGGCCTACAAGACAAAAAGTTTGAACATCACTGGATTACAATAGGCACTTTAAATGCAACTATGCATTTTTACTGAACTTGGGACACCTATAATTGCAGTTTTGTGCAAAGTTTCCTGTATTTTTGAAACATAGGTGCTAAGTCTGGGAGTGCAGGCGTGCATTGCACATTGCAATTCTTGGCCTGGTGTGTGGCACTCACGCTAATTTTTCATTTTTTGATTGGGCAATTCTTTGTGAACAAGTACAGCAGAATTTGCCTACACCAACCTTGGCTATGACGGCAGTTCACCTATAACGATGTTTTTTCTCTAGTCCCATGAAGTGACATTACAGAGCAATTCTACTGTACAAAGACATTATTCTGAAATGTCGTGAAACGTTTTCGGATAGATACAAAATGGAAGATTCAAAAATTGCAACGCAGCTTGAATCAGTTAAAAGTTGCATTGCACAGAGAAGCACCATCTCTGCTGTATGTGACTTTTACAAAGACAACATAAGCGAAGAACAGTTGCACAGCAAAATCTAGCAATTTCTGGCATGCAATGATTTAAAAAGTCTCACTCCAAAGTGTATTTCAAAACTGTTTGTGAAAAAACAAACTTTAACTAATTCATTTCCAAGTGCAACGTGTTTGCTGCACATGCATTTCACATTGCCCTGTACTGACTGTGAGACAGAGCATGCCTTTAGTGTACTTCGTTGCATTAAAAATTATCTCCAATTGAAAATGACTGAACATAGGTTGAATTCTTGTTGTTCACTAAATATTCATTTCACTGTGACATACGAACGTAATGTTGAAGGACTAATGGATACTTGGAGTGATAGGGCTGGAGTTCACATAAATACTTCAGGCAATTTGTGTGTTTTCAAATTTTCATTGATTCCAGTTTGATCTGTTGTGACCGTGATATGAAAGTTTTGAAAAAATTATGAGTGATGAAATAATTGTGAGTGGTCTGTAAAATTGACATTAGAGTGAAAGCCGATTTAGGATATTTCAACCAATATTATTTTACCAATTTCAGGAAGTTTTGACGTTATATTTTGTAACGTCATGGATTTCGCACGCCTGTAGAAATTTCAAGCTCAGCACTTATGCTTTGAAAGAATCTAGACTGGAGCATTTAATATTTATATGTACAAACTGCAGCTCATCTGAAACCCAACCTAAAAATGATACACAAGTGCTTCATCTACTTTTAAGCACTGAGAATTGCCATTAAATAACCCAACAGTGTGCTTTGCTGCAAAATTTAACGGCATAGCAAGTGCACCACTATATTCACAACACAAAATACATATGGCAGAAGTACATCAGTATTGTGGTTGCATGCATCCATTGCAGACAGTGGTTGGCTGTTGTTTAACTATGCCCACTCACATTTTGCTTCTGCCAGAAACAAGCATGACAAAAGCTAAATCATGAAAAGTTACACGATTAGCAAGCACGAATTTAATGAAAAGAGCTGGGTTGCTTTAGCTTGCAGCCAAAAATGAGTTGTGTAGTGTTCCCCCTTCAAGTACAGCACCAAGACAAAAGCTTTGTTGCAACTTTATTTTGGAACACCTAGATACAATAGACTAGAGCAATAAAACCATAAAAATCACTTTGCTGAAACCACCTACTAGCAAGCAAAAGTACTTACTTTCAAAATTTGTATTAAACAGTGTGTTCATGAGGGTGGATTTGCCCAGTCCTGTTTCACCAATGCAGAGAATATTGAAACAAAAACCTTGGCTAGTGGCCTTATTCACCAGTTGATCAGGAAGACTGTCAAATCCAACATGGCCAGTCAGTGACAGATTTCTCATGTCATTGCTAAGGGCATCCTGTGTAGAGGGAAATATCAATATTTGTTTGTAAATGAATTCCATAATATATAAATATATATAAAGGTGCTTTATTTTAGCAAAAACAAAGAACAATACCAGTGCTAATAGGTGAAACGCAGTGCTTATCACTTCCCAAGTATCAAAAACTAACATTCGATGATTTAAATCAGGGGTGACGAACATGCGGCCCACAAAAGAACTTCATGCGGCCTACAAAGCATTCAGGCGAGACCAGCAGTTATTACTTTCGTTTGCTGTTTGTTTCTCTTGATGAACAATTTTTTTCGTTTTTAACAGGTTTCATAGAATGACTAAAAAGTTGTGCGGCCCGCTTACTCAGTGGTAACTGACAAAGTGGCCAGCAATAGCAAACAGGTTCGTTACCCCTGATTGAAATTAATGTGGATTGCAAGGTTGACCATGAAATAGATGAGTGGATTATATCTCCAACTTGGCTCAGTCACACCTTCGTGTGGAGCGAGCAGAATTATCAGAGGTTGCTGAAAAACCAAGGTGTTTCAATACCTCCTCGGGTTGCTGCTTACCATGACTTACCAAGAGAAAAAGCGGAGTGAGTGAAGCTAGTACAGGTATACATATTTTGAAAAACAACCACATAGAAAGTTTAACACTCTCAGCACCAGGTGGATTTACTGTAAATCCTGCATTTTCGCACCACTTTGCAACTCCATAACTCGTCAGTCGATTGTGCTAGAGGACTGTTCAAACCCTCGAAAGACTCAGCAAGTTTTCTAGTTTGCACCGAAAAAAACGAAGTTTTGGGTTTTTTGTGGGTGACGTCATAAGTGGGGCAACTTTAGGCCTTTTTTGCTGAGGTTATCAGGCCTTGTGCCCCAACTGTAAGAGAGACGTGTTTTGCTCAAATTTTTACTGGAAACTAGGCAAAAATCCAAGTCTTTTGAGCTGTACTTGGCTTTCTAGCATTTCTGCTTCAAAAGTTGTGGCCAAAAAAACTAAATTTGGGTAAAACTTACCCAAAAAGACGCTTTTGCCCAAATTTTCATTATTTTCCCACATTTACCAGATACATCTAGCACATTTCTTTCATTTTTTCAAACTTGTGCGAAAACTTCCAATTTATATCAGGGGCCATCAGTTGACAATTGTACAATGTTTCTGTATCCCAATGTGTCTTCTACATTATCATGAACACAGTCATAGTATGTAAGTTGCTATGGCATGTCCCATAAATTTTGAATCCGAGTAACGACTATTTTGCTTTCAAATTGTAGCTAAACAGTGTAATTAGAGGTTATTCTGCTCAGAAACTTCATGATTTGTTCTTCTTTTAGAATTTCTACACTTTTTCAAAAGTTATGTGAATATGGCCAAATTCAATAATTCTTCAAGTCTTCAAAACTGATTTCATAATTCAACACTTTTTCAATGCTGTATATACTTTCAATAGTGCGTGGGAACCCCGTTAACTGCATTTAAGAAATTCACAAGCATCACTCCATATCTTACAACAAATGTTCATCTAAGGTAAAGAATAACCAAACTGCTATTTTACCGCAAATTCAAAATGATCTCCTGCAGCCATCAGATCTTCTTCACCATCCATTTTCACCATATCTTTACTTACACATATGCACCTCAAATGTACAAGCAATATATGTTTTCACAGATTTTAACTCACAGTTTTAACAGAAATCACAAGCCTTTGAAAAGCAAAAAACAAAAATTTCCATTTTCAACTAGAATTGTAAAGTTCAGTAAAAATTTTGAAGCTTCAACTAGAAGCAAAAACTAACTCAAATACCCTGCAATTACTTCAAAAGAACATAAAAATCCAATTAAAATGAACCAGCTAGGCAAACAAAGGTGGAACTTTTCTGTGAGTGTTTGTCAAAAACTACTTTCTAAAATTTATTACTCTAGACCAGAGGTTCCCAACCTGGGGTACATGTACCCCTGTCTCCCAAGGGTACATTTGCCTATATAAGTAGGGGTACATTGAGTGTTAGCAATAGAAGAGAAAGTGTATTTACATAATATTCATTTTGAAATATTTACACATATTATCAGTAAATATTATTTTCAAAAATCATTACATGCGTATAGTTAAATATATCTATGAATAATCATGACAAAATATTTTGTCATACAAGATTTTAGGGGTACATGTTCATCTGTTGAAATGCTGAAGGGGTACATGGTAAACGAAAGGTTGGGAACCCCTGCTCTAAACATTGGAAATATATACATTTATTTAATGAATTTTAATAGGAAACCCAAGTTTCACATAATTCTAACAACTAACATGCACAGCTCAGGTGTAATTGCTGCTTTAAAGAATAATTATTATCAGACTTGGTATCAATATAAAGTTCACGTACACGAAGTAGTTTAAGCTTACATGATTAAAGACCTTGTATCAGATAAAAGCTTTGATTTTATACTTCAATTTGAAGCAAAACCAACTGGTAATAAAGCTATACAGTACACAAACAGAGAAAAAAAATGCTATGGACATACTGATATGGTCATTTTTAACACTTTGAGAACCGGGGTACGATATATTCGTACTTTGATTTCAGCCTAAAACAGCACTTTTCGGTTGCCTTACCAACGCCCTAGCTCCTCCGTCGATTGCGCTAGAGAGCTGTTCAAGGGCTCAACCGGATCGGCCAGCCTAGTAGATTACACTTGAAAAAAAATTTTTTGGTTGGGGGGTGCGGATTTTTTGTGACTGACGTCATAAGTGAAGTAGTTTTAGGGTCATTTTGGCTCATGTTGCCTGGCCTAGGGCCCAACTACTAGGCCAAAGTGTTTCGTTGAAGTTTTCATTGGAAACTAGGCTCGAGTCAGAGTCTTTTGAGCCTTTGATCGACTTTCTAGCGTTTCTGGTTCAAAAGTTATGATCTAAAATAAACAAATTAATTATCTAATTAGTCAAATATTTTTACTAACTAACATCACAACTTTTGAACCATAAACCCCGACAGGTCATCCAAAGTATCAAAAGACTCGGATTGTAGCCTAGTTTCCAGTAAAAACTTCAGCGAAATACTACCACCTAACGGTTGGCCTCCAGGGCCAGGCAAGTGGGCCAAGGTGGCCTAAAAGTCCTCCACTTATGAAGTCACTCACAGACAACCTGCACCCCCCAAGCAAAAATTTTTTTTTTGAGTCTAATCTATTAGACTTGCCACGTTTTTTGAGATTTTCGCCGAGTCGCTAGAGCGAACAGGAGCGGAGATATTCATCTGCAAAGCCACGTTCGAATCAGCTGCTTTTTGCGAAGCGCTTGAATTAACTCGGCTCTCAAAGTGTTAATTATGACGCTATAATGACCAGGGAACTGCAACAGTTCGAAAAATTAGATGTGTCTGTAGATGGAAGCGACACCTACCTTGAAAAAGTGAGAAAAGATTGCAACGAACTCGTACTTAAACTCCATGCTATAGGGGTATTGAAGGATGAACTGCTACTGCCCATAACTGGAATGAAATGTACGAACAACGCGTACTGCAAGGTCAATGGTGCATCAGCAAAATAGTTTCGCTGCAACACACCAGCGTACGCTTGCCCGCTTTTCAAGGCACACAAGCTAACTCAGAGAATTTGTTGAACGTTGATATCAAGGAAATACAGGTGTGCCTGCTGCAATCTGCTGGGAACATCAGCACCTACACATTACTGCATTTCTTGAATTCATACTGAAACCTATCAGTGCAGAATTTTGCAAAAACTGCCCAAACGAATGTTGTCAAGACAGCTGTCAGTACATTGGAGACCTGCTTATGTGGAAAGAGCGCTTTACAAAAAAACTAGAAAGTACAAAGCAAAAACCAGTGTTTTACATTGTAGCAGCAGATGTTAAAGCACTTTACCCAAGCTTGTATAGAGACACTGTGACAAAAGTTCTTGAATGTGCATTGGAGAAGCATTCCAACTACAGCGCCGAGGCCCGTAAAATCATCGTCGAACTGAACAAAATTTGCCTGAACAATGTGGCCACTCAATATGGAGACCAATTGTACATACAAAAAAACGGAATCATAACCGGTGATAACCACTCAGTCTCATTGGCCAACATTGCTGTGCATTACATTCTACAGCCAATTGCAGATGTGCTAAATGAGGCAGAACTTTTCCGTAGATTTATTGATGACATAATTTGGATTTCTGCAAATATCAAATGAATGCATTCGACAAGCACTAACTTCAGCTTTTGAGAACAGTGGCTTGGAACTAACGTTCCGACAAGCATGCACTGCCGAGAAAACAGGCGAAGTTGAATTTCTAGACGTCAATCATTGCGCAGCCACTGAAGATGATTTTGGTTTTGTCACTAAAGACTTCGTAAAACCCACAGCGGAGGGAAGGCAATTCATGAATCGGAATTCTCACCATCCGCAAACGACGTTCAAGTCAATCCTGTTTGGAGAAGCTATTAGATTGAGGCGCCTCAACCAACGAAAAGATGATTATCTCAGCAGTTTGAACCGACTCAAAGAAGAAGCGATCCGTTCAAAATTTCCCTTGAACATGACTAACAACATGATAGCACTATCTAATTGGGAAGATAGACTACGGCCCCCAAAATGCGACAAGAAAGAAGACCCACAGCTTTGGGCTACATCTTTTCACCGTCTGCTTACTCTAACACAAAAAGAAAAAAAGTTAAACCCGAAGGCAATGATTACCTACAACAGACCCACCACAATTGGACAAAAGCAAACGAACTAAGAAGACCTTGCTTTAAACAAGACACGAAAGCAAACCAAAGGTGGCTCAAGGTCACGTGAGCACTGTGCACTTTGTGGTTGCTATGGAAAAAATAACAAATCCATGGTACCAAATGTTTCACAATTGCTGACTAAAACCAAAGCTTTGAAGCTAAACCAAAGCTTGACTTGCGCAGATTTTGGCATTTACGTCGCGACTAGTGTGATATGTTATGAACAGTATGTTGGTCAAACTAGCAACAAATTTTTAAAAAGATGGTCAGCGCATCGCAGTAATTGGAACAAACAAGATTGTAAAACTGACAGTGACAAGGACCAGATGGCCTTGTTGCGGTACTATTCAGAGAACCACTGCACTATAAACAAGCCATCTCTGGACGAAGCATACACCGTTACTTTTGTCAAACAACCAAGTTGTCACTCTCTAGATATCTGTGAAAATAAATGGTATCACCTAATTGACGCGCAAATCAACATTCAGAACATGATTCTCCCCCATGTGAAATCATTATTACGATGCTTTGTGTTGTTTGACCCAATCCGATGTTGTCTTCCACTTTGTCTGCTGGCTTTTCTCCCAACACAGCTTGCTTACTCCCACCGCAGCATTTAAAGCGAACTCGTGGTAGGTTTAAATGCGTACCCCAGAGGCTTACTGCCCGCACATGGCTTACTATTTTTCTCTACCATTGTTACTCATTTCACCAAGAGTTAGTTTTTAGTTGGAGAAATTTTTCAGCCATTAGTGTCAACTAGTTAGACGTTTCAGTCATTTATTTATTTGAGTAAATGTCTTTTTAATTTTTGAGTAAACACTTATTTCATGAGTCACACATTTTCTTGTCGCCACTAGTATTCTTGACATCAGTCATTTTGTTAAGATGTTATGATTTATGAGCTTGTGTTACGAAATTTTTGATTGCAGTCTTGAGTGTGTTTTTTCTCTGCTGTTACTTCAGCCTTTCAACTTTTCACCTGTAAGCTTTGCTTGCAATTTTCAGGACTGGGGATGTGTAATTTTACGTGAAATTGATTTCCTATTAAAAATTTGCTGATCGATTCCTTGCTTACACCCATCGTGGAAAGTACATACTTGAATAAAGATATGTGCAAGTTTGAATCATCGCAAAAAGACGAAAGCAGATGGTAGTTGACTGATTCTTCAAAAGCATACAGAAACACTAGTGCTTTTAAGTGTATTTTACTAGTGTTATCATATTTGATCCATATGTAGTTTATCAATCACATAATATCAAGCATTTTCAAACTGTGATTATTAGACAGGAAAACAAATGATTCCTTCATTCTTTTGTGTCTAACATATGATCCATAAGGACTGTACACTTTGAAATTACCGTGTTTCTTTTTGCACTCATTTTTATGACGCCAATTGATTATATATCAACCCCTTAAATCCCGAAAAGCCTAATTTTAGCTATTTCAGCTGGCATATAACATCCATAACTCACCAGCTTATTGAGGTAGATCCATAATTCACCAGCTTACTGTTCAAACCCTCTAGAGATGCAGAAAGTCTTTAAGTTTTAAATTTTAAAAGTGGGAAGTTTTGGGTTTTAACTGTTTTGGGGGATGGCAGAACTGGGGCATGTCAATGGTTTTTTGGATGACGTCATCAGGTTTTGAGAAAAACTTCAAGGGACACTTTCTTTGTTGTTTCATTCAAAATGAACTAGGTGAAAATCCACATCTTTAGAGTCCTTGATTGGCCTTCTTGCATTAGTGGCAAGCAAGTTATGGCCTAAAACCTTAATTAATTCCTTTGGGAAGTCATGCCTAACTCGGGGCCCGCATGGCACATGCGGCCCAAGTGAGCTTTTTGCTATAGTATAACTAGCCTACATACTGACAACCTGACAGACCTTATTTTGATAATCTTAAATTTGAGATTTTTGATGCAATGGTTCTCAGAGCCACTTTATAACATTTGTATTGTGTCCTGGAAGATTTTTATGTATCCACTGACACCTTGGTACAAAACTTTTTTATGGTCTTCTGATTTCTACCCTTGTTGTTCCATTGGCACTAAACTTGCCTATGACATCACACTTACAGAGTGGTTTAAGGTGCCAAACAGTCATTATCATTACAGTTAGGATTTGAATGCTGAAGTCATTGAATGTGTGGCTCTGATTAAGACAGTGACATAATTTTTGGCTCAGAAAAGAATTTCAGTTAGGCAAAGCTGCCCTAGGGTTTAATTAATTTGTTGTTTTTACACCATAACTTGCCAACCACTAATGCTAAAAAGCTAATCAAGGGCTCTAAAGATGCAGATTTTTACCTAATTATTCTACAAGAAAAAACAGTTAAATTTCCACTTGAACTTTTTTCTTAGGTTGCGCCAATAACAAGTAGTAATTCAAGTTTCACGAAGTGTGGGAACCAGAGATGTAGCCGAAACCTAAACACTATGACCAAGACTTGGTAGAAAGTTTGAGACTGAGACTGCATCGAAAAATCCGAGACCGAGACTTGAAAATTTGTGGATTATCCCTAAATTTTCCAAAACTTTTCAAAAAATGTCATAACCCCTTTGAAGTTAAATTTTTTTTAATTTCTGACATTTTTCCTGCCTGCTTTGGTTGTTTTTTACCTGCAGACACAGCAGATAAAAAACACATTGAATTGCAGTTCTTGTTTTTTAACCTGCAGACACAGCAGATAAAAAAAATGTTGAATTACAGTTTGCCTCCAAATGGAGGCATGGGTTTGAATCCCACTTTTGACACCATGTTTCTGTCTTCATACAGAATATACAAAAGCAGGCAACTCATCTTAATGTACAGTAACTTATACTAACTGGTGGGTAATGATAACTTTACGACAAACTGAAGAAAATGCAATAAATGTAGTGAACTCTATGTACCAACTGTCAAACCATCAGATCTTATTTACACCGGTATGCAGTTAACAAGCACAGCACTCACAACAATGATTGACATGCTTAAGGTACACGTCCAACAACAGTTTTGATAGCCATATCATTGCAGTATTCAAAGTCTCAAGGCAATAGGCTGAGACCTGTAGCCTTCAAGACTGAGACAAAACCTGAAACCTTTGTGACTGAGACTCACAGAAATGAGTCTCAAGACAAGATGAGACTTCATCTCTGGTGGGAATGCACCCAAAAAATTAGCTATTATCAGTAATTTCCACTTCAAGACTGGTATACCAGACTCTGACTAATAGTGTCTCTAAGCTTTTTTGCTCCACAATAAGAACATCTTACTTATCTCTCAATGTCATTGCCCTCCATCAGTTATTTAGTATTCCAAAATATGCAATTTGTGCAGCATCTTAATACACCATTCAGCACACCCAGTGTTGCAGGCTGTTTAAACTTTTTAGGATGAAAAGCTGCACTTACTATCTTGATACAATAAGTAACTTTGTGTTTAGAACGTGATTATTTACATTCAGCATGAAGTTATAAATTCTGTTTGAGTTATTATATATTACTCTTTGCCTAGCAATTTTATTATGGCAGTGTCTATTTTGCTGTCGGCAGCAAAAACACTGCTGGCACTATATTGCCATTAGCCAAACCTGATTAGTCGAATTCTCATGTGACAAGGATGATACGTTTGGATTAGCATATCGTCCTTGTCATATGACCTAAAACCCAAAACCTAAACTCTAATCTGAACTAAACATGTAAACCCATGCAGCAACAATAGTGAGAGCCGAAAAGATGACCACTCACGCAGCAAGAATAGACACTTCCCATTCAACCAGGTTTACCATACTGCTAGTGCAGGGGTGGCAAACCAGACAGAGACCAAGAGCCACATTTCTTAATGGTGTTACCACAAGAGCCACATCACAAAACTTACAACCTTGAGCCTGAATCCAGCATCATACAAAACACGCTTCCTCTTGCACGACAATGTGCAAAGTTTTTAAGCTATACTTCCAGGCAAGTTCTTATCCACACATACAGTATTACAGTACGTTGTCCACTCTAGCATGCTTGTTTCACCTTTTCTGTGACTACATCTACTAGTACTTGCACAAGCACATACACTGGGAACATGCGTTGCATGAATGTGATTGCTTGTGTATGTTCTTGTGCAAACCGCTAAGCGTGCTTCCCCATAACACGCTAACTAACATGTGTGTCACGTAAATTCGCTCGCATATGTTATGCGCTTGCACAAGCCTCCAAACACAATTCCATGCAATGCATGTGTAAGTCGCACCCCAACTTTCAAGGTGAAAAATTGCTACAAAATTTTGTGACTTATATATTAATAAATATGGTATTTATGCAAGAGCCACATGGAACCAGGCAAAGAGCTGCCAGTTGGCCAAGCCTTTGCTAGTGTCATGAACTCAGCATTATGGATACAGTTATGGCAAAATATCCCCAGGTGAGCTTTTGCTTCTGGAGGCAAAATAGACACTAGTACCTTTTATTTGTGTAGAGCAGGGGTCGGGAACCTATCTGGCTCGCTTGATATTTTCTTAACACGATTGTTACGGATGAAACTTTTACTGTAATCTTCCTACAAAGCCATCAGTAACACCATGCAGCATCAGAGGGTGCATTCAAAGTAAGTAACATTATCAAAGAGAAAATTCCGACATTTACCAAATTGCTTAAAATTGTTGATTTTGCTTAAAATGCACACGTTAGTCAAGTAAGTTAGTTAGTTGCATTAAGTGTTGAAAAATATATGGCTCTCACGGAAATGCAATTAAAAACATGTACGTTTCATGGCTCCCTTAGCCAAAAAGGTTCCCGACCCCTGGTGTAGAGGAACTGGTCTTAAGTAATTGTTTAAGTTAGCCCAGCAAACAGCCTATGCCTACTGTAGATTTTGTTTAAATGTCTATACTGGCCTACTTATCTTTGTATGGTATTTATTTATGGGACAGATACTAATACACACCTCATAAAATTGGATGCCAGCTATAATTTTTTTCCTTTGAGACCCTTGAGTAGTTACTGCATTCTCTCTTTAATCAATGATAATTTAGTTTGATAATTTTAACTCACAATAGTCGTTTCAGTTTGGTACTGGCACTGACAGTGTAATAGTTATGACATAGTCTGCATTTTTTCTAATGCCTTGGAATGTGTGTAAAACTGCACAAGTTTGCTTCAGTTTTCATCATTTAACCTAGAGGTTTTTGCTTACAATTGCAGGATTGAATTTGCATACTTCATGTGAAATCAATTTCCTAGTAAAATGCAGATTTGACTGTTTATATTTTAGTACCATGATACTTGTCTTTTAAGAATATATATATTTCATATCAAAAATTGAGAAGAGAAATATATAATAGATTTAAGTACAAGTTGTTTTGTGAAACTAGCATGAAGGTGGTAAACACTCAAACTGCCTGGCATCCAACTAAATTTCTGTCAGGAAAAACAACCAGTGCCAAAAGTGTTAAGCTATAGTGCTAGTAGTAATAGGCACTTGGTTGACCCTGTATATTAGCAATGGTGCCAGTCTGTCATAAATTAGGCTATAACAATAGATGTGACTATGAATGGTAGTTGACTTGCAGCAACAGTGCTCATTGTGAGTTCTTGTGGGTCACATGCCATTGATTTCAAGACACTGACAAAATGCAAATTACTATGATGAACAACACATCAACACAAAACATAAATTATAATTGAATTTACTGAGAAGCATTAAATTACTCATTGGCAATAAACTCATCATAATCTGGCTCAATGCTGGAACTTGATATTTTTTGAATATTTTCTAAATGTTTATCAGTAAAACAAGAACATTACTGAGAATGTTTTCGCACCTATAAGTGCTCTGAAAAAACCTGAATGCATGTTTTGCTAAAGGATTTTCATATTTTTCTTTATTCAAATGTTTGTATAACTATAACTCTTCCAAACTACTTTCTCTGTGCTTCCTGTCTTACAAAATGAGCATTGCAGGTGAATAACTTTCAACTATATGTAAAAATGATTCAATGCCTGTGAAAAATTTAAGTTGTAGTTTCGGATCCTTATCACATGTAAAAGACTGTTTTTAAATTTTTCAATAAGAATTTCAATGTTCCCAACATTTAATTCTGACTACTAAAAGCTGCACTTAAAAGCACTAGTGTTTCTGTATGCTTTCGAGGAATCAGTCGAGTGCCATCTGCTTTCGTCTTTTTGCGATGATTCAAACTTGCACATATCTCTATTCAAGTATGTACTTTCCACGATGGGTGTAAACAAGGAATCGATCAGCAAATTTTTAAGAGGAAATCGATTTCACGTAAAATTACGCATCCTCAGTCCTGAAAATTGCAAGCAAAGCTTACAGGTGAAAAGTTGAAAGGCTGAAGTAACAGCAGAGAAAAAACAAACTCAAGACTACAATTGAAATTTCGTAATAAAAGCTCATAAATCATAACATCTTAACAGACTGTCTGACATCAAGAATGCAAGTGGCGACAAAAAAAACTGACTCATGAAATAAGTGTTTACTCAAAAATTAAAAAGACGTTTACTCAAATAAATAAATGACTGAAACATCTAACTAGTTGATGCTAAAGGCTGAAAAATTACTCCAACTAAAAACTAACTCTTGGTGAAATGACTAACAACGGTAGAGAAGAATAGTAAGCCATATGCGGGCAGTAAGTCTCTGGGGTACGCATTTAAACCTGCCACGAGTTCGCTTTAAATGCTGCGGTAGGAGTAAGCAAGCTGTGTTGAGAGAAAAGCTAGCGCACAAAGGGGAAGACAACATCGGACTGAGTCAAACAACAGAAAGCATCGTAATAATTATTTCATGTGGGGGAGGATCATGTTCTGAATGTTGATTTGCGCGTCAATTAGGTGATACCATTTATTTTCACAGATATCCAGAGAGTGACAACTTGCTTACTCCCACCGCAGCGTTTAAAGCGAACTCGTGGCAGGTTTAAATGCGTATCCCAGAGACTTACTACCCGCACATGGCTTACTATTTTTCTCTACCGTTGTTAGTCATTTCACCAAGAGTTAGTTTTTAGTTGGAGTAATTTTTCAGCCTTTAGCATCAACTAGTTAGATGTTTCAGTCAAAGGTTTTTTTAATTTTTGAGTAAACACATATTTCAGGAGTCAGTTTTTTTTGTCGCCACTTGTATTCTTGACGTCAGGCAGTCTGTTAAGATGTTATGATTTATGAGCTTTTATTACGAAATTTTGATTGCAGTCTTGAGTTTGTTTTTTCTCTGCTGTTACTTCAGCCTTTCAACTTTTCACCTGTAACCTTTGCTTGCAATTTTCAGGACTGAGGATGCGTAATTTTACGTGAAATCGATTTCCTCTTAAAAATTTGCTGATCGATTCCATGCTTACACCCATCATGGAAAGTACATACTTACTAAAAGCTGTTATCAAATATACACTGAACTTTGCATATATATATATAACTTGACTCTTTTGGATTTGTCTTTATTTGTTTTTCCATTTCGATATTTTCTTGTTATTGAATCATGTTATATTTCTATAATAAAATAATTTCTATCCCATCTTGGTACTAAATTCATTGTATGTAGTGTTTATTTTGCTGAGAGCGGCAAAAGCTCAGCTGGATATATTTTGCCTTTGGAACCATTTGGAGCCACATCCACTTTAACCAGACGTAACACTAAGTCTATGACACTAGTAACATGGCAAAAGTAATCAAGGAGATGTGTCTATGGCTGCTGTGCAAGTGCTCATTGGTTTGGTTCTCACCATCCTTTCTTACTGGAAGTGACACTTGTCATTCAAATGCTTTTTATGAATTTTTTCAAGTTTCTGTAACTTCTTAAGGTTTACAGCTTATGTTTATGATTTAGGGTTTAGGTTTACGTTCGGGGTTTAGAGTTTTACATCATTTGACAAGGACAATGTGCTTATCCAAGCGTTTTGTCCTTGTCACATGAATATTTATGACGACAAAATTAACCTTGCCGCCATTACATGCTCTTTTCTTTTTGGCAGGTAGCTACAGAACGGCCTGTGCCATGGTTCTTCATATATGAAACCTTATTCGACTGCCACCTGTAACGTGACAGTATCGCACGACGAGAGTGCAGTAGGCTTGGTTGAAACGTACTAAACTTACAAGGTAAACCCTAAACCTAAAAGCTAACCCCTACACCTAAAGTTTGAAAACTTTTGAAAAAAGTAAAAAAGAACTAGAGCCATGAATTGAAATGTGCAATCACTACTACCAAAACGAAGTTGCCAAGGTGAGAGTCAAGCTGAAAAACATTGGCACAGCAGACGTAAACACTACTGCTGCATTACCAGTACCATGACGGTGCTGCTTGAGTGACAAACTCAGTGTTTTCTTCAAACCGCATCATGCAAGGCAGTTCCATAGCCACTTCCTTTCTTTTTTGGTTGGCTTATATTTTTGCTATCATGTTGTTTTCCTGGCCCACAGTTTGTGAAGTTCATTTAAATTCATTTTTGTGGTTTTGAATCTGTTTGAATATTATTTTCACATGACTTAAGCATCTAGCTTGAGTGTGATATAATAATTCAGTTTATTCTGCACAACCTCAAAAAATTACTTGCTCCTCATCAAAACCTTTTACAAAAGCTAAAGGTTGTGCTGTTGTGTTTATACCTCAACTACATGCACAAGTTTTCATCAACAGCAAAGGAATAAAAACAAAATTCTTTAACTTTGTGTTTCAATCAACTGGTCAGTCGCTACATTTTCTTTTTTTGGATTGTTGTACAAGCAAAACTGACGCTTTCAAGTGAAATTTAATGGACTCAATATAAATTTTTGACAAACTCTTCTTCAGTATAATGAAACTTTATTTTGCTGCAGCACCTTTATCTTGATATTTGCAAAACAACTCTGGGGGTAATAACATTTAGTTTACCAAGTTTGTTTTCAAAAACACTTCATCAGCTATAGGCTAAGTTAAACCGTTTTGTGGTACTTTCATTCACATCTAATTCAGCAAAGTGCAGATGATTTGCTTCGAAATGATAATGCTATATCAGAACCAAAACATCTTTCGACGAAAGGCAAAGTTTTTTTTCATTCGAGATGTAAAAAAGTTTTTGTTTGTTTTTATGGAAAGACTCAGCCCTCAATTTCAATCTTATCTTTTTGGAAGTGACTACGGATACACCTGGCTTTGATGAAATTCAAACAAAAGGGTCAGTTTGTCATTCAAACGGCGTGGATCTCATAGCCAGGGGTTATGCATAATGGCTGCTATGTCAATGGTTTTTTATTCGACTCTCACCTTGTCCACTTTTGTTTTGTTTTTTTTCTTTACTTTTTTTCAGGCTTAGGTGTTACGTTTATAGGGGTTAGTATTACGTTAAAGTTAGGTTCGAGTTAGCTTAGTGTTAGGTTAGTGCTAGCATTAGGTTAAGGTTAGGGTTAAGAAGGTTAGCGTTAGGTTTAGTGATTATCTTTTACGTTTAGTTCGTTTCTACCAAGCCTACTGCACTCTCATCGTGTGTTACTGTTAGTGTTACGTTGCAGGTGGCGTATGAATAAGTTTTCACATTTCAAGATCCACAGGTGTATCTGTAGCCACTGCCGACCTTTTTTCTTTGTTTTTTGTAGACATTGATTGCAATTGTCTTCTTTCTGACTACAAATACTTAACTAACCCAGGCAGCATATGCAATAACAATAGCTTTCTTAATAACGACATGATGCAGTTGCTGAAGAGGGAAGTTGCAAAATATTTGTGAAAATCAGAAGTTATAAGCCTAGGCTTGCTGTAGCCTATATCATCGCATCATTTGGAGATACAAAATTAATTCTATCATTGCTATTATTACAGTAGCTAGAGGCATGCAAGAAATTTTATTGCAATTTCTATTCACATCAACAGTAGGTTTACACATAATTTTGTTTCGACCATAGAAGGTTTTATAGTAAAACCATCTGCAGAGCCTTGCACAAAAATTCTTCAAAAACCGGGGAATCAAAATTACAGATCACGGTTAACACTACCTTAGATTAGTAATTCTAATTGGGACAAAATCATTCAAGGAACAAGCAGTACGAGGATTTCGAGGCAAACGAAGTGATGGTCACCTCCAAGACCTCACAGACATAGACTTCAGCTTAATTCCTAGGCCCACAGTCACATAAAGCTGAAAGATGGTGTCAATGACATGACACCAGTTACATTTGTGAAATAAATGGGTA
>Ga0210059_1003171_pt1 | contig 26181 bp, 8 predicted proteins | sample Ectturendosymbi2_FD_188042 | JGI IMG/M metagenome (GOLD analysis project Ga0210059, IMG submission 188042) | Ecteinascidia turbinata endosymbiont from Florida, USA - Sample 2 (SPAdes) (version 2) | ecosystem: Host-associated > Tunicates > Ascidians > Unclassified | place: Key West, Florida... | reverse complement strand
CCCCAGAGGAAAAGCGGGCTGCTGCCCCCGCGACCCTCCCCAGAGGAAAAGCGGGCTGCTGCCCCCGCGACCCTCCCCAGAGGAAAAGCGGGCGTGAAAATGAATGGAAAAATTACCATTCGAAGCTCAATACATGATAATGCGCTGATCAAGTCATCTTTCTCATTAATCCAGCTTCTCAATTTCGTTTTCATAGCAACAAGAGCCGCCTGTCTGCCTCAAAGTGCCTGCAGTAACTTCATGTTGTGCACAACATGGTAAGCTACGTGGAAATTTCTATGTACAATAATTTCTAACACATCTTACGATAGAGCGTTATATGACGTTTGTAGCTGAAGAGCTGTACCTACGTTTTCGATTAAAAGATGGAAACATTTGTCTTGAAAAACGTACTCAATTTCAATAATATCAGGCCGTGCCCCCTTAAAAATTCTTCCATGGCCCACAGGGTGAGAAACCCTGACATAGATAGACAGTATTTTTGCTTTGTTATTTATTTATTTCAGCCGCAAGGCCCACAAGACAAGGACTGGCATGCAAAGAAAACAAAATAAAAACACATGCGAAACTTCAACATACTAGAGGCAATTCCACACGCCCCAACACATACGAGACGAAGCTACTGGCGACGTAGATGGAAGCAACTTGTCAAAAAGCGTTTTAATGAACTAGAGTCGACTTTATTTCAAAAAAAAAAAAAAAACAAACAAAGTGAAACCTTGCAGCCAGGACACCCAAAAACCTTGCGGTTATCGAGTCGAAATGCCCCAGCACAATGAAACATCTTGGTGATCTACGTAAAATTAAAAGAAAGACGAAGACACATATAACAGTGAAACAGACCTGAGATAAGGAGCATGGAAATAGTTCAGTTGTCTTTCTACAAAATGCCAAGCGCCAAGCTACAAATCATACAAGCAATCTGAAACGTATGCCAAACGTACGCGTAAACGATAAAACAGATGAAGTAATTAAATTTTTATTAAAAATAAAAATTTTATTTTTCTTAAAAATTTAACAGGATGTGTCCAGTAGTAAGTTTTTCGGTCATTCATACATATTGCAACTCCAAAAATGATTGGTATTGCTTGCTTGCTAAAGGCGTTATTGGAACTGATCTTTAAAATGTTGTTGTAGATTTGCCCGAAGAGTAGCTCCTCGATGAGCAATTGTTTTTTTACCAGCGTTTGGTGAAATTTGTTGTATAAAATAGTTTTGTTTGGTTGCGTATCTTGTATTATGACAATGAACGTCAAAAGTTTTCTTAAACAAGTCTTTTAATGATGTTGGCAACATTTCGTGTTGAAATTTGTGCCTCAGTTTAGCTAATTCAAATTTATAAACATTGTGAAGTTTCAGAATATCGAGAATTATACAGAGGTGTAATGTGACATCTAAAATTGCTATATGTAATAGTTCGTAGTATATTATTGGGCACTACTTCTAGTGGTTGCAAAACAGAATTAGAAGCTGTGCCCCATGAAACAATGCAGCATTTTAGATGGCAATGTACAAGCTTGAAAAACAACACTTCTTAAATACATCAATTAATACCAGATCAATTGTTTGATTTGTTAGGCTAACGTTTCGCTCTGATTCGAGAAATACTGGGGCTGGTATTATGGAAAGGAAGAAGAACATGTATTTAAGTATTTTCCATTGAATGAAAGCAGAGAGGGTTTGTTCCGATATATTATATAAACATACTTTCATAGTCGACTTTTCATGACAACGTAAGGTGGACGATAAGACAATATGTGACTAAAAGTGGGCGATGACCGGAAAAAAATTGAGAAACACTGATTATAAACATTCGTTTCCCAGTGACAGCTGTGACGTTGACGTCGTAGTTTTTTGCCTCATGCGATTTGGGCAGAAGAGCAGAGGTCTGCATTAAGAGTACCCGCTCAAAATCATTTGCAGCCAGCCAGCGAGCTTGGAGAATAAAAGCACCCAATACTTTCACAACGTGAAACTTGTAATTGCTCAGGCAGCGCAGCCGTACTGGTCGTTACGAACTTAACAAGTGCAAAGGATCAAAATTTGGAGGCATTCGAGCAATGACATTAAACTTTGGAGAGTACGGTTGTTCTACAATAGCTTTCTCCCAGGAAGTTTGTTTACAGATCAGCATCTCTGATGACTAGGGCAAATTTTTCTTGCAGTAAAAAAGTGAGAAAGTTGCATTTGTTTTCAACGAAAGTTGCATTTATGCGCAGTAAGTTGCATTTATATTTGAATGCGAAAGACTTGACACAATCTATTTTCGTTTGCGGGGACTTGGCCAAAAGCCAAGATTTTCTGCACTTCCACCTCTAATTGAGTTCGGGCGCTGTCGTATTTGGTTGCTGTTGCAAAAATTCCAGCTTGCAAACCAACTGTTTCGTCATAGATAACATTGAGACGCAGCTCACCCCTTATATAGCTCTTTTTCATGCATTCAAAGAGGATAGAACTAAACTGAAATAGTTTTGTAGTATTTTTTTTTTAATTACACTTTTACATTTTGCGAAATACTTGATCAAAATTGCGATAAAAAGTTGCACGTAAAAATCGAAAAAGTTGCAATATAAAATTTCTAGACACCGCTCAAAACATTGAACTACATATATTTTGAATATTCAGGAAGCTGTTGGAGGCTGCAAAAAAAGTGACAAAAGTTGCAAAAACTTGCCCTACTGATGACCTAACAAAACTCTCTTTTGTATGAGTCTGTTACGCAGTATCTGACAATCAACTCTGTGGTGCGAAGTGCGCATAGTACTGTATAACAATTTCCTCCGTTGCCATTCAGTTCACAACTACCAGTGCGGTTGTGCTGCCTGAGCAACTGGAAGGCAACGAAGCGTTGTGAGCGAAAAAAGTAATGCAAGTAACTGGAGCTGTTGGTGGCAAGAGAGAGAATGAGATAATGTCCGCGTCAAAGTTTTCGGTCTTACCGACAGCTGCGTATGGCATGAGGCACTACTGGGCTTGCGCGAAACTTCTAAGAGGAAGTATCAGTTATAGTTAAGTACAGCATGAACAATGCCGTCCTTTTGTCCTTGCTAAGGTAGTTTGTTCAGACTTGCTGAAAACAACAGTTGTAATGGGAACACTCATGCGTTTCATATGCTTAATAAATGCAGAGTCAAAACAAGCGTATGAAAAGGTAGGTAGCACTGGGCACTGAGGTTGCAACTCAGTCCATTTGCTAAGCAACTGTTTGATTGATTCGAAAATTATAAGATGCATCACGAAAGTTTCAAAAGACAGGTTATTGCAACCCCGTTTGTTGTACTGTCGCAGAGCTGCAGAATCAAGAAAAGGCCTGCCGGGTGGCAAGCCCTTCATGACAAGTAATAGTGGAATTTATTTTGTGTGCAATGTGCATAGTCGGATAGATTCATTTCGGCAAAGCCATTTACAGTATTTGAAAAACTGTTTAGCAAGTGAGCCAAAGATACCAGAAAAATGTTGAAGTGGTGTAAAGGACTATAAAATAGAATAAGTCCGACGCCAAAAATGCCTTAGCAAGTCTTTTTTAAGAAACTTTCAAACGAAATTTTTCAAACGTTTTGGCAAGACGTTTATGGTAGTTTGTCGTGGCTGTGGCTGGAAGTCGTTACTGGCCAAACCAGCGGCTCATATTGGAGACGATGACGCTGATTCTTACATATCAAAATCGTTGGAAACATTGCTTAGCTCATAACTTGCTGTTGCTGAGTGTTGTTCTGAATCACAGTCAAGTGCTTCTTCGCGAAAGCATTTTCCGGCGCTTCCTAGATAAATTTTACAACTGTTATTTGAGGAAAACTGACGTAACATAATATACTGAACAACCAGCCAACAAGGAACGGTCCGAAAAACACAGAAATTGCAAAGTTAAAGTGTTGCGCTGATGTCGTGTTTGTTATCAAGATTACAGGTGTCAAGAACGACCAGCTTGTTACAAGGACATCTACTTAAATTTCGGCAGAACTGAGAATTAGGTGAAAAAAACGAAACTTGCTTTTGTTACAAGTCTCTGATGGTAGATTTTCGAGGCACAAGCAGGGTGGTGTTTGCCCGATAATTAGATGTTTCTTTGTGTGTAAATGAAAACAATGCCTTTGACGAAGATTCCGATCGTCAGGCATTCCATTACGAGAGCGAAGCGCAAAAAAAACTTTTGAGCGACGAATGTCGAAGCCAAGAAAAAAAGTGGCGTAGGAGCTGTACTTGGGAAATGTAAAATGTAAGCATAACTTGGAATTTGCGTACAAGATGCAGGCAGAAGAACGTGCAATAGTCTATTCACAAAATCGGTTGGGCTTAAAGTTGCGTTTCACGTTGCAATGTTGTGGGCAAGGGTCTTACTAAGTGCCAGCAGGCAACAAGCGTGCTGCATGTTTTTCCACGCTAGTTTGAGTCAAGCTGCCTGGCAATGTCCTGTCATTGTCACGACAGAGGTATGGAAGGCTTTTTCTAGGAGGGAGCCTGAAATAGTTTTCTCTGAAAAAATTTGTTACCCCCTTTTCTGACGATGGTTGTTACAGATGATTTAGTGAAAAGTCCATCTGCATTTTGCAACATTTTCCTATAAGTTTTCTTTTTCCTTTTCCCCATAAATGTTTTCCCTAAAAGTGAACCAAAAAGTTTTCTTTTCTAAAAAATTTTCTAAAAATTTTCTTACACTAACGCAAGGCTACTCAAATCAGTATTCAATGAGACATTTGGTCGAGGTATCACAAATTCCAGTGCGACGGGAATGGTCGTGGGTTGATGAATGTACTCAGTGCTCACGAAAATCAGAAATGAGGGACGTGTGACCAGTTTTATTTTGAAAGGTGTTTTGGGAGACCGATACGGTCTCTCAAATTTTTCCAACGGTCCCTCAAAATACAGTAGAGCCTCACTTTATGACCACCACCGAAATGCACTAAAACCTTGCTTTACGACCATCTCGGTATTTTGATAAAATAGTTAAGGTCTGTCAAAATGTCTCAGAGGCCACCAAGGTCAAAGGTCAAACTTTGAAAAGACACCGCGTGTGTGGAGCCTTTGAAGTTTTGTTTATTCTTTGAATGTCATTTTCTTACTGCGATGATATGACTGTTCATCGGAGTCCGACAAGATTTGCGACAAACAAATAGATATAACTTCAATAAGCTCAAAGGGGAACGCAGTTTACACGAATGTTATGCAAGTTTTCGTCTTTTCCTTTTGCAACTGTGACAGTTTTTGCAAAGCAGATTACTGCTGTTGCTCACACCATCGTTGCCGACGATGGGTCACTGGGCGGGTAATTAAGCGCGAACGCAAGGGCAAGGTACATTCAAGAATGCATAAATACATACTGTACGATACGATCAGTATCCAGAATCACTCACGCAACGACGCCTAGGCAGATTTTTTGTCATGCGAAGGTTGCCAGAGTTTTTGTTTAAGATGATGCAGAGGTATACGCCTCAGCCGCACACACATGGCCCTTCTTCAGTGTGTCACGGTGGCAAGGCAAGCCAAGACGACCGGATAACTCGAAGGATTGTATCTCTCATGTCCGAAAGGAGGTGAGACTTGAAAGACTATACCGCAGATTTCTTTACACCATGCCAAGTTCTAAGGTTTAGGGGGTCAAGATATATTTTTAGGGGGAAAACAGTTTTGTTTTTATTCCATGTTTAAAATAAAATTTTCTGGGCACAACAAAATCTGAGGAGGCACTGCCCCCGAATGCCCCCCGTAGCTACGGGCCTTCACCGTGTACCAGGCAAGAAGGCAGTACCAATTTTGAAGGTCTTGGTAAGACCCGGCCTAGAATCGAACTCACGACGTACCAGCACCGAACAGACGCACTATCAGGCTGATTAAAAATCTGCTTATTGCAGTGCTAATACACACAAAAAAACTTTGATAAACTAAAGAATGTACTGTCAAGTATTTCCTCGCAGATTTTAATTTGCGTAAATGCTTGCTAGTTTTCCCGTTGTGCAGGTTTGTAGAATTTATAGGAATAAACTTGGTACAAAGGTGATGCTGACAGCTTTGTTTATTTATTTACATGGTTGGCACAGACCCATAGCCCATATCATAGGAGTTAGTAGAAGAACACAAAAATACTTGACCATGACACATCACAAGGTAGGTGTTGCTTGATCCGTGTACATAGGGCTGAGAAGGAACAAACACTGAAGAAAGCACCAGTTACTACTGCAAACGCTCATTGTCCTACAGAAGCGTTACGCAGTGGGGTAAAATAAAGACTTATTAAAAGCAGAAGACATTTGTAGTAAGCGGATAAAAAAGGTAGATGAGATGCGTTATTTTTTCGGAGCATAAAGACAGTTTCAAACAGATAAAAGTGTTTCCAGTTTCAGTCAACATTTCTTCCTGATTCAAGTTCATGCGTCCAAAGCGCTTGCTATTGCTCGTAGTTATTTTGATTTACGCAGATGTTTTTTCGACAGTCTCAGAAAAATCCGAATTTTCACGTTTTTGCTATGAGGTGCACTCAGGTCTTGGAGTAGACAAGATGCTTCGTGTGCAAAATGCTATTCTTATTTTTAGAAATAGTTGTAGAAACCAACACAGAAAAAAGTGTTCTTCAATTCATCAGGCATTTATCTTTTATATTCGTATTGAATTGTTAGGAAGATTTTTATGCAATTTAGAAATACATTTGGATCTACTTTTCTGCAAGGAAAGCTTAGTTCCTTTTGGTAACTGATATAGTGATATTTCGACTGCTGGATAACGCTTTTTGATTTATTTTGGTTAGAGTTATTCATTAAACCTCTTTTTTATAAATTTGAGCTTGTTTTCTGCAGTTTAAGGCTTGTTCTGAAAGTCTTTGTTTTGCTTTTTGTCAGCACACTGTTCTTATTTTTGATTTTTTCGATGTGCACCGTTTATTTATTTTATTATTTTTTTCTCCGGATTTTTTTTTTGCATTGGTTTATTTTTTCTTTTTTTGCGCTGAATATGTTGAAAATCAGCTGCCTTGTGAAGAATGAGGATAAAGTTTTGGTTGACGGACAACCCGAGGACTGTGATTTAGAGGCAGCATCGGAAGCCATAATCTCGACCGCTCGTACACGATTATAACCTGAAATAAAACGTGTAGTAAGGTCTTACCAAAACGTTTAAAAGTGTAAAACAAAAAGTAGAAGAAAGGGTTTAGTTAGCATCAACTAAAGCTGGTTTTTCCTGATTTAACGTGTTGCCATCCAGGAGACTTTTGCAAGAGTATCAAAATTTTTTCAGCGCTTTGCCAGTATTTTGGTCGTTTGAAACCTTACCCAGGTTTAAGTAGTTTGAGAAGTAACTGTTGAAACATTGCGCATTAGACCAAAAACTTGAGTCTAAATTTTGAGACGAGTTTTGTCAAAAAGTTTGCTAAGATGCTTGTTGCTTCTAAAATCCAGATGTTGCTTAAACTTTAGATAAGTTTTGTTTCCATGGAAAATTAATTTGTTATCATTGACAGAGAAAAGGTTTGTTACCAACTTCAACTTGAGATAGATATTTTTGGTTTTCTTATCAGATAGGTTTTCTGATACGATACGGTACATAATTTTGCTTTTATTAATTTGACTGATATAAGTCGTATTTAGATCTTTTTCAATCAAACAATTTTTGTTGCAGACTATTTGTTTCAAGGCTGCTAGATGATATTTACGATTTTGTGTATTGATAAGTTATGACTTTGCACTAATTCCTCCCCAAAAGACGTATTACATCAGTATCTGAGCTTTGTTTCAAATGTTCCCATGCCGACTTTTTCGGTTATTTTTTTCTGTGTTGATTAAAATAACGTATTGCATTCGCAGTTTCCATGTTCGGCCAGATAACTAATTAGAATTATACATTTAGAATTAACTAACTACTAATTTGAATTTAAACTAATTAAAATCATAAAACCTCATAGAAAGTGGGGATAAATATTGAGCTATTGCAGTAAATCAAGGCAAAAGCATGGAAATAGCAAAAGCAAAATCTACCCAAAAACTTTTTGAAACTTCACCATGCATACAAAAAAGTAATTTTTCTAGTCTGATAAATTACAGTTTGAAACGTGTATTCTGTACAATTACTTGTCGCACGCACAAGTTTTAGAAAAAAAACAGCGTCGTGAAACTTTCATGAAATGACTAAAATTAATTTTCGACAGGTGGGTTTTATTGGTCGCCAAAGCCTCGATCAGAAATTGTTCCTTATGTCACCTCTTTATGGTCTGAACAGATGCATCCGTGCGATGTTGTAGTTCGTAAAACAGATGTAATTTTACATTTGCTGGTTGAAATACGGTATAATGAAATGTAAAGTTATTTACATGCCACTGCCATGTTCGCCGGTAGAACAAGTTTTTCTCGGAATTTTATGAAATATGACCACTCGTTATATTGAACGTTGATTTCAAACGTTTTCTTGGCATTTTATAATATACTTCTTTTCAAATGTGGTTTTTCTGAAGCTTGGATTGTTTCTTAATATCTGCAAAATTTTTGGTGTTTGCCATTAAAGTTTATGTAATGCTTTGATCAAATCAAACAATGTAACAGCGAAGTTACAAAAAGAGTTAATTTTTTTTCATATTTAATGCAAATCAAGCGTGAAATCTTGTCCATTTGTATTGTTCTAGCAAAACTCAATTTTATAATTGATAAACCATAATATTTGTCACATTAACTTAAATTTCAAAAAAAGGCCCTCACAACTTGCGCAGTTTTTGTGCACATGTTCTTGGTTAGGCGACCTGGGTATGTTTCAATTGTCCAACAGTCGTGCTAATTTGCGAGACCACAATTCTGTGCGAAACATCACCTAGTTCGATACACCATTCTGGCTTCAGCTATAAATATTCGATTGTGTTTTTGCTAGCACAATTTTGATTATGATGACTAACCACACGAAACAGAGCAAACGCCGGGAACACAGACTAGCTGTAGGTGCTGTCTAGATAATTCAGCATGCTTTGACTTGCTTGTGTCGAGGTATAGTGGCTGTGCGCCACTGCTTTGTTTAGCTCAGGAAGAAAAGAAAACTTTATACAGTACTCGACATTTGCATAAGGGTAATGAGCAGACGCATGTGCCTTTCACAAGAAAAATGACGTGACTTCTGGTGTGCTAATGAACACAGAGCTGCTTGACATAAAAAAGATACTACATTAAGTTGAACTTCTTGTGGTGTCGCGTGCTAAAACTGTACAGTGGCGTCACCAGCTTTGCCGTGCCGCACGCTTTTTAAGACTTTATTCGATGACAAACGCGTTTTATTTTTAGGTCAGTCTCGGCACTGCCTACTGTTGATTGCAAGCCGTTAAGGAAACATCATACAGATAAACTTTAGCTAAATCCTGCAAGGACCTTACGTTATAACTAAATCATTCGATGGATTTCGGCAACAGCCGACGCTCAGTTTTTCGTGTTAGTAATCCGCGGCTAAAGGCGAAGAACTGAGGTGTCGAATAAAATCAGCTTTGTTTAAATGGCTATTTGCTGGTAGGTGATGATTTTGAGCGATCGTAAAGCATATGCTGCAGTGGAGGTCTGAGTTAAGCAGTGGTAGGCAATTAATTTGGCTCAGAGCCACTTTGAAAAGACCGCATTTAGCGGAGGGAGTACCTTCTAATGGAAATATAAGCAAATCTAGGATTTACAGTAAGTTAAAATCAGCACTAACATTTACTGTGATAGGTTGAAGGAAAATTCAAATTTGAAGATTTTTCCTGCATGCTTCCGCGGCCCAATGAAAACGATGCGGCGGGCCACATGTGGCCCGCGCGCCGCTAATTGCCCACCCTTGGAATAGAGATATAGTGATATAGTGAAGAAAACCTTTTTGGTTTGATATAGTGAAGAAAACCTTTAGTGAAGAAAAGGTGTAGTGAAGAAAACCTTTAGTGAAGAAAAGGTGTAGGGAAGAAAACCTTTAAGTAGTGAAGAAAACCGATACAGTGAAGAAAACCTTTTTGATTTAACTAAAATTGAAATGAAAAAATTGATGTGGTTACGAATACATGTTTCATGGCATTTCTTGATGATAAACTCACAGTTGATATCTTAGACACCCAGGAAATTACGTGTAAACGATACTGAAGTGTTACGGTGTATCCTAATCTTGACAGAGCGGAAGACAGGTTTCATGTCTCACCAATATATGTATCACCCAGTGGTGCAGGAACCTTTTTCAAAGTCGGGGGAACAAGTGCACGTCAAAAAAATTATGGAAAATTTTTGTATTCTGCCAAACATTTACAAAGTTCTGCCAAATTACAAGTAATATGTTACAAATAATATTGCCAAAATTCTGCCAAATATTTTTTCATTGAAAGATTAACTTTAACAATGCTGCTGCTATCACCATATCTAAATTTTTTGATAAACAAGCAGACTAAGACTTCTGATTTGAGGGTAATTCCCCTTCTCCAATTTATGATAATTTTTTTTTCTCTAAAAATCGAATAAATAAATGGAAATCTTAGCTTGAACAATGTTTATCAATATTTGTCTACATCTGCTAAACTCCAAAATGAGCGTGAAGCCTCAAGTGATTTAGGTTTAGGCAAACGTCATGATAGCGTTTGACCCAGGCATGAGCTTTCTATCAAAGATCCCAGCTCGTTTTCAGACAGCCAGCAATAAATATATTCTGCCTTGCTTCTTTGAGAGATATTGTTTGCGTTTCGCTGCTTTCGTAAAATCGTTATGAGCTTGTGTCATGATAGTTCAGCAAAAGACGTGGTCTTGCTCCGAACGCCCACTGCACTTAACGGGAAACGAGCTGTTGTTATTTATTGCGCAACTGCTGCCTGATGTGTGCCAAAGCAAGCGTTAGCACCAAATGCTGTTTCAGGCGTTGGAGAGAAGGCCTCGCCACGGTTAAGGCGATGGCATAAAAAAGATGGCTTGACTTGAGTTGTGACAGAAAGTGAAGTTCGGAACCAAAATAAAACCAATATTAAAACTAAGTTAAATCTCCAATTTTCCTAATATCATCTGTCTTGTTGCCAGTAGCATCAGTCTCAGATCTAGTAGTCTGGAAGGGCATTTAATCGCTTAACGCTGAAACGCAGCAGGAAATAAGCATGGCGCACTTTGAGGATAATACCTCAATAGTATAGCCACTTTACGTTGAAGTAATGTATCTTTAAAAAGTTTAAGATGCATTCCAGGTCGGATTGTTCACGAACTTTTTCTTACGATTTTGTTCGCATGTTGATGGGACAGTATACGCGTTATTTTTCGCAAATTTTAATGGGTGGTTCTATGCCTAGCCCAAAATGGGCCAAATTTCGACTGCACTCCCGGTGCAATTAGTCGCATTGACGGCAGACCATTTTGTAGCAACCTCGCGAAATTTTGTTTTTTTTCAGCGTAGCCAAATCACGATAAGACAATTCGAATGCATGACAGTCTGACAATTAAGCAATAATTTTAGTAGACATTTTGTTGCATGAACTGAAGGCACTTAGGCAATCTCTTGTATATCTTACGACACCAAGGAATCGTCTTTGGATTTGGCCTGTGGCTGCAACTGGCATGAATTGTGGCATATCGCTGGATGGCCGACTATGAAAACAGTTGAATTTATCTTGAAATTCTACCTTAGGAAGATAAGGAAAAAACTACAAGAAGCGTGAGAGACTTCCCTTGACTTATAGACCGGGAGCCCAGAGGGTCCAAGTTAGCTGGAAAGGTAACCGATTTCTAATGGCATCACGTCATGTGGTATAGCTTCCTGTCCAAGGAACTCGTGGTCTGCCGCGTCACACCTAATGAGTGTGGTCATGGGGGTGCTTAACGGTACCTCCAAATTTGATCTAGATCAGCTGGAAAGGTAGAGTAACCACTTGCAATCTGTTGCAAGATGTCCAGCATAATCCTAGGAATAATAAATGACTAATGCCAGACATTTTAAGTGGTGGGGAACCCCGCCAGACCCCCAAAATTGAACTAGATCAACTGGAAAGGTAACCACTTGAAACTTGTTGCAAAATTCCAACATAACCCCATGGAACATAAATGACCAATGCCAGACATCATAAAGGCTGGGACACTCCCGCCACACGCCCTCAAAATGGCCACCCCAAAACTGAGCTAGATCAACTCGGAAGACCACCACTTGAACCTGTTGGAAAATGTCCGGCATAATCCCAGGAACAAGGGTTCCCAGATGCTTGAGGGAGTTTATGTCACCGAATATGTCACCACGGCGAGGTTTGGAGGGCTTAAAGCCCCCAAACTAAGTTTTAACCCCCCTAAAATATAAATGGAAGAACTAGAGCACAGTTGCTTTTTTTGCCAACCTGTTTTCTGCTCAGTCGTTTAAGTTACTATTTTCAAACTGTTTCTGAACTTGCGTTACAGCGATACCGTCGCGGTTTTCAGAGAAAATAGAGGAGCAAGTGCGATTACCACACTTTCCTCTTTAACCCGAAATTATATTGCCTGGTAATTTTTCTTCCGTTGTGATGTAATAAACACGTTTGAACGCAAAGCCTCATCATTCATTGTTTGGAATGTTCAACGTCAACTTTCTTACATGCCAATTGTGGGCGTACAAAACTGCGACTTGTACTTTATTACTGTAATCAGTTCAGGGATTGTTTTGCGCAAAGTTTATCATGGTTGCCCAGATAGTCTTCTCGTATTTCGTATTGCACAAAAGTAAGATATGTTTAATGCTTATAACTAAAATTTTAACATTGCTCAGCTGGCTGTTCATATAGTGAGGTGGAGTCAGTTGTGTAACGCGGCGCGTTAAGTTTGTTTAGCAATAATTGCAAAGCTAATCATGACAGAGTAATCCATTTAGAGAATTGCAGATGACATGCCCCGTCCACGCAGACCTTATTCTAGATTTGATGATATTTACAGCTTATACGGGCGATATAAAATTTATGGTAGGTCAGTAATCTGAACATCTGCCTTGCAGGAGAGGATTATATTGGGGACTAGTTAATACAAGGAAGTCTTAAGCATGCGTATTTCGACCAATAAAAAGCTGTGTATGCAAGATTTTAAAGCAAAATTTGCTTCAATTGATAGTACGCCAAAAGTTGTAAGTTTGCGCTGATGAAAAGAGCGCGGTGCCTAGTTTGATCGGAGTCAGATATATTTCTTCTACAACTGTTATCATAACTGCACGGAAGATTCGAATATGGTTTCTTGCAAATAATGAGTTGTTTACAGTTCATCACGACACCTCTCAGTAATCGCCGTTAATTAAATGACCATGTTTAAAACCTAAATCCTTTCAATAAGATTGTTACACAATTTTTAATTGCAAACTACGAGCTTGTTACGCGTATTTGTGGAAAATTAGTTCCGACTACAGCCTAATCATATGCTTATCATGGAGTTTCATTTTGACACGATGTTGTGTTATAGCTTGGGTAACGAAAATTCTGATGCGGTCCATATTAATGTTCACGGGGGCCAAATTTGGCCCGCTTGCTGCAGGTTCTCCACCCCAGTACAGATTAACAGTAAACATCATTTCCGGCTTGCTGGGTAAATATTTCCATGTTTCTCATGAGCAAACAAACCTCCAAGAAGAGTTTCAATTGCGGTTAGACGATGCTTAACAGTGTGTGAATAATCTAAGATATCAGCTTATTTTATGACCTGCTAAAGCCGGCAGAACGCGCGTTAATCAGACATTCCTGCTAATGCCCTTAATTGCTTTCAGCCTGTCGTGCGCCTGCGGCTTTTGGCCCTGTTTATTCTTGGAACCTGCATTGTTTGGGGAAGTCTCGGAGTTTCCGCCCATATTTTGGCAGTAACCACAAAATAACTTCCTGGCAGACAATTGCTAACTGAAGGGTTGCCAGTAAGCAGCAGGAACTCTTTAAACCAGCGTACAGGCTCCTTGGAAAAAACGCTATAGTGTCATTGGGTCTGCGTTTTATGGTTGATTTCAACACCTCACAACATATGCTGCCATTGTTGCCATCACAACAGAGCTTACAAGCAATCAGTGAGGGTGATCACCTGAGGGAGAGGTCGAAAGTGCAACGAAAATTTTATTTACTTGGATGCAAATGATGCTTTGTGAGTGATGCAGCAACCTCTCGCTCGTACAATGTTTATTGCAAGCTTTGTTTTGTGAATATGCTGACACTTCGCATGTCGCATTTCAGCACTTTAAAAAAAAATTCCTGCCTTGAATTTCATTTGCTCAACCGCGAACTGAGCGTTTCAACTAGACCTTGCTTGAGTTTTTTGAACTATATATTTAGGCGATAAAGCCTTGAATTCACAAAGTGCACAGCTGTGAAATTTGTGAAATCCTGAATGTAGAGCAACGTTACGAATAGAAAGATCCCAGCTGTGATGGTCTAGGCATGTGGCCAGAATGTCCCAGGAAAGATTGACGTGATCACATTGCAGGAACCAACGTAAGGTTCTCGGTTTGATTGCGATGCCGAACGTTGTCGGTCGGTTACGATTCCACAGAGATCCCTACTAGTCTAAGAGTCAACCTAGTTGTTGCAGGAGCACAGGTCAGTCTTCAAACTACGCGATCTGACGTCTTGAAGTTGCCAAGCCAATGCAAGGCGAAATAAAAGGCTGTCACCACTGTGTCCATGATTACTCTGCAGTAGCCCTCTAACTTGATTGCTTCTTTCGATTATATTCAGATATACACAAAATCTCCGATACACTTGAGCGTGAAGTCAGAACAACGTAACGTTAAAACGGTTGGATTAATATAACGACGAACAAAAGCGCTGGGAGTTTGCCTGCGCCACAGGAAACAGCGACCGACTGCGGCGATGTAGGTTTGCAGGCAAACCTGCCGACTGTTGGACTGTTCGCAAACAAGTACATTGCGTTGAATCACGAATGGAATGTTACTGGAAATTATGCAGTAAGAATGCACAGAATATTAAAGCACTAATATATCCACTATAACATCACCAATCTTGTTTGGTCACGTCTTTGTTCGTTCGTTCTGGAAGTCCGTCTGGTTCGACGAATACTTCCTCTGCAAAATTTGAATATCATGTGATGTTGCGCCGCCTATGGCGTTGTTGATGGGAGCGGAGGCCGAATTCAGAGCCTCAACTTCGTCCACAAGTGGGGCATAGTATACCAAACCAGGTTGGAGGGTTTGTCGCTTAGGTCTATCATGTCTACTGTGCGATGACGACGCTCATCAAAGGTCCGAGTGCGGGTGAGTTGAAAATTGTCGATCGCCTGATGAAAAATTGTACACCATACCTACCCGGATGCGGCTGTGGCCTCCAAACTAGATGGTGGAATGTTGCACTTCTTTGGGGTGGACTGCAGATGGTCCGCAAATTGTTTTTTCTGCCCACCTGGCAAGCGTCAACCATAGGCAAGCGCGCCCTAGGCGGTTTTCCGATATTTTGAAGACTTGACCGATGTAGCGGAGCTGTCGTTTTACCACGAGGGCTTCAATGTTATGGAGGTTTGCTCTCTGGGGACCTGTAGGACTCGGCCCTTCCAGGCAGAGCTGTGGAGCCGGAACTCAAGTTTCAGGCTCCGGCTCTGGCTCCAATATCTAAAAGTTTTTGGCTCCGGCTCCAAAATGAGTTGGTCCATTGAAAACTGAAAACAAACCATTGCATAATTTGTACAACTCGCTTGCTCCACAAACTAGGGCTGTGGAACCAGAACCCACATTTCAGGATCCGGCATCGTCTCAACCATCTAAAAATTTTTGGCTCCGGCTCCAGCTCCGATAATCCAAAATTGTGTGGGCTCCAGGCTCCGGCTCCACAGCCCTGCTTCCAGTTGATGCCGAGGATCCGTTGGAAACATCTGAAGTGAATAATCTCAAGGCAGCGCACCTGTGCCCTGTAAAGTGTCCACACCTCGTTACCGTAGAGTAGGGTAGATATACAAATGGCCGAGTAGACCACAACCTTGGCTTTAATTGGCAGATTCCTGTTTAGGAAAACTCTACTGCCAAGCCTGGCGAAGGCTGCAGTGGCCTGAAGGATGCGGTTCTGAATCTCGTCGATAATAATCGAGCATGATGAGTACAGAATGCTGCCCAAGTAGGTAAACTGCTTCACTTGAGGGATGGGTTCCTCAGCGACCAGGAAGTTGTGCACGGTGTGAGAGTATACTGGCGATGGTTGGCACGTGACAACAGTCTTCTGGACGTTGTCGATTAACCAGGCTCTGCTGAAAGAATCATTCATGGTGTATAGGTTGCGTTGCAGGCCATGAGCATTCAGGGCAGGAAGAGCGGCATCGTCTGCATATTGGGGGTCGAACACTGCAGTGGTGCTAGACTTGGTCTCCGCGCGAAGCCAGCGGATGTTAAACACGCTACCAAACAGCCGAAAGTTGATGGGAATTCAATCGGTCGTTTCATACTTACGCCTGTCGAGCCACTTTTCCGAAATAGAGAGATCCCAGCTGCGATGGTTCAGCGGAGGATCCTGCGCTAAGAAGAGTATAAGGTGACGGTGGAGCTGCACATTCAACCGACGCCACTGTCTTTACTGATAGCACTGGGGCCCAGTGGCAAGGAGGGATCCAAGACGACTGACAGCACCATCAGGCTGCAACGCCATGCCAGAACATGGGCATTCTTTGGAAACTGGCGGAGTACTAGTTAACTCATAGATGAGGCCCTGACAAAGAACTACCGCTTCTGGTAAAGCAGACCTGGGAGCAGAACCGTCGCCAGAAAGTCTTCGATAGGGGTCTTTACGTTTGTGCAGGTGGGCCTGACATACTGAAATTTGACGAAATCTCCACTCATTTGTAGTGTTTCATATATTAATTTGGGGGGATTGAAGCTTTGTTTGGGGAATCTAAGCCCACCAAAGCCCCCCCTGGCGACGGGAATGACTGGGAGTGATGGCAATTAAGAGGCTATTCTACATTCCCCTGAACTCCACAACTCCTGAAGTGGATCCTTGCCAACAGATGCAGTTTAGTGTCTTAGAGGTCAATGTAGAGCCACGTGTACGAATAAAGAGATCACAACTGCGAAGGTTCAGCCATGTGATCAGAATGTTGCAGGAAAGGTTGGTATGATTACATCTCCAACCCTGCTGGATTGGTCCCATTTTAGTGTGGAGCCAGCAGAACTACCTGGGATTGCTGAGAACCGTGAGGTATTTCGAGTCCTCTTAGGGTTGACTGCCCCCACGAACAGTGTCCACTCTAACAAAATTTTACACGGAGCAAATGTTTGTTTCAGTGAGCATGCAATTGCGCAACCATGTACTGTAGACACACAACTAGTGAAGCATTTTAAGCTGTAAGAGGGCTATGCCGTATGTACATACAATATTAAATTTGGAATGTTGCAAGTGCGTGAGAATGAGATTTCACTGCGCAAAGGTTCTGGTGGTACTGCGCATTTGCGCAGTTGCGCACTTTAGAGTTGCGCACCTGGTGGTACTGCGCAGGTGCGCACATTGACCAAAACCCTACCGAGAGGAAAAGTGGGCACGAAAATGAATAAATTAATGAATGACTTCCGTGCAATTAATGAATGACTACAACCTTCCGTGCAGTTATGAGTGACTTGTATTCGTCATGAAATCGATTTTGATCATCGGCACTAACCACTTATAACTGCCAAAAGCACTTTACTCACACACACACGTTTCGATATGTGTGCCTGTATTTGACATGTACAGATCAACCTGCAGATTAAAAAAGCCACGAAAAGTAGCGTTAGTTTTTTCTTGGAACATGGCTTTTTCCGCAACTATCACCAGAATTCTGCAGGATTTTCGTGATCCGGCTACGCCCATGCAAATCCAACGCGTTTTGTTCATTTGCTTCAGACTACCGCTTACGGCAGTGGTTCTCAACCTTTTTTCGTTGCGTCGCCTTTGGAAAAGTTTGCTGGACTTGCGACGCGCCAGCAATAAAGATTTTCACAAAGTGTTATTGAGTGATGAAACAACAAAAAGAAATATGCGACATAAATGTGATGTGTGGGCTTGCTTATTTGTACAAACTTCGTCGAATATTGGAAGAATCATTTCCGTCTCAAGGTTTATTCGCGGTTGATATTTGGTTTTAATCATTGCTATGGCAGAAAATCTTGATTCATATAAATACGTCACAGTGAAGGTATAACCATCGGTAGCGCCTTTTACGCCAAAGCTGGCGTTCAATGAAATTGCAAAAAATTGTCCGATTTTCTGAATTAAACTTCTTTTTCAGGGAACCATCACAAGCAAGGTCAATTTAGTTTTCTTTTGCTTACAAGGGTAAACGATGGGGTAGGTTGGATGAAAGAATCGTTAATCCATTCATAGCTTGACAAATACCCCGGAAAGTACTGAGGAAAATTTCGACTCGAGCTAAGATAGATGTTGCATAAATATACTTCGTAAATTTGAATGCAGCATCATAGATATCTTTTCAAGCAAATTAGACAAGAAAGTAAAGCACTGAGAACTTCCGGACACGTTTTCAATACCTTCTTTCTATAACGATAGCTTTTTTGTAATTCTATCTGATACGTCGAGCATGTTTTTTTCCGGATCTTGCACAGAAATATTGAGTTAATGCATTTTAGCAAAGCTATCACTTACGTAAGTAAATTTAAATGAATATTCGTTTTAAGATCAGCAAGTTGATTATTATTGCCTTCATTTGTCTGATGTTCATTAAAATTGTGCCATGCGTTAATTAGTAAAGAATAACTGAAGTTATAATCATGAGATGATAATAGGCTATCTACTGTCAGCATATATGAGCTTGAATAATAACTGTTCTTTGGTGAAGTGAGAATACTGCGCTTGTTATTAGTTCAATGAAAAAAATGCACTGAGTCTACTTTTGTGCAACGTCCTAGGGAAATCAAAACGACCCACCAGGGCGTCGCGACGCGCAGTTTGAGAACCATGGGCTTATGGGTTTTACCGCAATTCCGCTTGAGGTCTAACACAACAACAGTGCTATTTGGCGTTGCTGGAAGCCTCTTCAACTTTCAATTCGCAGATCTGCAGCTTTAGTGCTGTGCTTTTTGACCGCAAAGGGGCAAAGTGCGTAAAGTCGGAAACGCTCAGTTATCCAAAGGCATTGCGGTTAAACGCGGTAGTTGACAGTGGCACACAGCAACTGATCAGCTACCATACTCTTGCTTAGGGTAGCGCAAGGACGCCACTGCGTGATGTGCGAGTGAGCATCACCCGGACATAAAGTCTTTGTCTGAGAGGAGTCAGAGCTCAGTGAAATTGGCTCATGGCTAACAGCCAGGGTTACCATCTTCCTGTACTGGAAAATAAGCACGCACGATTCGCAAAGTCATGTTTATGCAAGCAGTATATCTTACAGCGCTCGTGGCGACAACCAACGTATGCAACGGATTGCACGTGAATAAAATTTTGCGATGTCACAATCAACGCACAGAAGATACCTAAGTCTATATAACAGGATCCATCGAAAGAAAATCTTTCTCAGAATAAAACACTAAACGTTAGCAGAGTGTATAGTTCACCCACTGAGCAGTCATCTTCAGGTCTTACTCAAATAAGCCAAAATAACAAAGAGTTCACAGCAGAAATCAAATCATTCGGCTTGAGGGTGGACTTGATATATTTCAGCGGCAGTCGTTTTCGATTTCAGCTGGCTAGTTCAGTTTTGCAAGTGAAAATGAAAGTATTTGATACTGAAAATGCAGTGAGGCGTTGCTATGACAGGGCGACTGAAAAATAAGCACTTTTCTTAAAAATAAGCACGATATTATTTTCTAAGACTTTTCGCTTCGAAATATGCATAATTATCAGAAATAAGCATGATCTGGCAATACCCTTAATTGACTTTGTTACGCTACTATCTTCGCGTTTGCTGTGAAAGTTGTATGCAAGGCCACAACCACCTGAGTTTTTCGGGGGGTGCAAACTGATTGCAACTTAATATTTTACATAACAACTAAAAAAGTTTTAGGTGCTTTCGAAATGTCTTGAAAATTTCGGGAGGGGCAATTGTCCGGTTGCCCCACCTGGTTGCGGGCCTGGTTGCACGCTCTTCATTTAATGCTATGGTGTTTGCGGTTAACCGCGAGGCACATATAGGAAGATTAATGCAAAATTTCAAAATTTTGTACAGTTCGTCCGTATGAAATTTCTGTGGGGAATATGAAGTTACAGCAGAATTGTAGATACACCGAACTCGTAAAGTTCAGAGCAGACGGAAGGTTGTCAAGTGCGCCTTGAAAATATGTGAATGTCATCCTGCCATAAGTCGCGATAAAAGGGCTGGTGTCGCAGGAAAATCTACAGAAAAATGATATTGCAAATTTTTATGTTGTCCATAACGAAATGCACGTTCCCAAACAAAGGATTGGTTTCTTATATTCACACACATTCAAGGTTAAAGTTTCACAATTTAATTCGCCAAGAACGGAGTTGCCATCTTCCTGGGACGCAAAATAAGCCCGTATCGGAAATGACGTGCTCTTGCAGTGCAAATGGCAATTGACGCACGCAACATAGTTGCTCGTGGATGAACGTTTATGATGTCACAATTAGTCCACGGAATATAACTAAGTCCACATAACAAGATATATCACTAACAATGGAAAGGAATCCTTTCACAGCCAAAAATCATACACTATGATCTTATCAGAGTATATATTTCGCCTTAGAGTAGGCATCTTCAGCTCTTTGTTAACAGAGTGCATGCGTAGCTCACATGTCATACTTTCTTTATTCCTCAAACTTCGGGTGGCTGCAATTTTTATCGTTTACAACCGGAATGTATGTTGAACGGAACCAAATCATTTGGTTTTCGAAAACGGGCTTTTTGGGCTTGCTTTCAGTTCAGATTTTCATTGATTTTACTTTGGCGCGACGAACATTGCATTTATCAAGTGGTCATGCCGCCGGTATAGCAGCAGCTTTCACGTTCAGAGTGAAGATTTTTAGGTTTTTATGTTTTTTTTCTCAGAAACAGTGATGAACAAAATAAAAAGTTTTGGTAACAATTATTTTTTTCTTAATTGTTGCTGAAGCACACAAGCTCGTTAGAGTTACATCTCTGTGTGCAATGTTGATTGAGGTTAAGGTTCAGTTGTACTATGGCGTAGCTTGGACTGCTGCACGGCGAGAGGCGGCCAATTAAAGCTACGGCAAAGAGAATAAACAAAAAGGATGCTCAAGACAGAACTAGTAAATTGTGCTTACTTATGTCTTACACATAGAAACAATATCACTTGCTGGTCATGCAAAACGTGCCTCTGAATTTGCCTCTGAAACGTGCCGCACATTTCCCAATAATTCTCAGTGCGGGCCACGAACTTTGCGCAAGTCTTTCTGACCAAGCTTTTGCGTGAAGTAGCTGAAGCTGGTTGCAGCCGTGCTGGGAAAGTACTGTAGCCTGGTCTGCTGACATTCTTGACTTTGTTCAAGACCAGTTAAGTTTTAGATCAAGTGTCTGCTATATTGCTTGCTTTTCTTCCATTTAAATTTTACAGACAAAAATTTGGTAAAGTTGAAGTTGTCTGTCTTACCCAAGTGCAGAACTGGACCGGTCAGGATCTTCATGATTTGATAGGCAATCGTATATTTCTACTAAACTCGCATCCCTTCAAGCTCTTACTGGCCCAGACTTTAACATAACAGACAGGTTAATGCAAGCCTACGTCACCGCGAAGCAAACGAGAACACTTGCAGGTCAGAGAAAAGGCGTTGTAAATGTGTAGGTCTGGTCTCACCTAAAGTATGCCATATTGTGAAAATCCCGAGGCATGCTTATGATCCGTCTGTTTTGAAAGATATTATATTGTTGGTCACAGTATCGAACTAGCAACGACGATTTAAACAGGTTAAGGGATAACAGGCATGCGTTCTCCCAGCACCAAACATGTCAAAGATAATCGCATGCACGCACTGATTTGTTTTGCGAGATGATATTTTGCAACGCTGCCTTTTGCTTCTATTTGTGCTTGGCACCTTCGATGCATGCCAAACACAAATAACGTCAATGTGGCAAGCGGTGTGGCAAGAAAGATCTTAAAATAGGTGTTTACCGTGTGTGGCGATCTTATGGTGAAGTAATGTCGTTGGAAGCAAAACCAACTGTGCAAGGGTATTACAACATACTTATAAGCTGAAATGCTTAGCACGTGCTAAAGTTCAACTGGACATTTCTACTCACGCAACGTATTCGCACATATGTAAGTGCTAAACGCTGTCTTTAACTGTAAGACGTGTAGGAACGAAGAGATACCAATATGCTGAAGAGATACCAATAAGTTCGTGAGTTGCTTGCACGCGAGTGCTTTGGTACACCACAGAGACAAATTTGAAGTTAAGTTTTCAGAGGTTGTCGCGCCTACACCCCGAATCCAGAAACTTCCATGTATAGAGGTGCTCTATACTCACTTGTCACTTCGCGATACTGTATTACTGTATAATTTTCTTTCTAATCCATTTTTGCCTCTGTAATTGGTAATAAAAAAGCGTCAAACAGTTAGTTTAGGCTAATTGAGGCAAGTTCAGAGCATGTAGCACTATTTACAAAGGAAAGCTATACTGCAAAAATGGCGCAAACGCAAAATGCGAAAACAACACCGACTCACATTTCATTTCTTCAGATGTGCTTTGTACTCTTAAATCCGTCTTCGTGTGACACATGCTAAGATTCAGAACCATAAAGAGCAAAATTTTAAGCTTTTAGAGATTATTTTGAATTAAAAAAAGTTGAATTTCTTTGTTAAATTTCAAATTTTTTGAAAAGAGCTAGTGCCGTAAAAACTCCGTTTGAAAATTGTTTGCATATCGAAGTGAGCTTGTGGTGTGATACTTTCTAAAGTCGCTTTTGTGTCTCTAATTGAAAACTACTTCTCTTGAAAAAATATAACGTGTGGTGTCTTTCATCTTTGGTTACTCGATGACTCCCGGTTTCGACAAACTCACTGAAAGACTCAATAGCGGATAGTAAAGAATAACAAGCTTTCATGCTTTTGTTCAGAATCACGCAGGTGTAGAGTTGACTTTTTGGCGGTTTACTACACAGACCGTAATGACTTAAAGGCTGGTTGGTAATCAAGCTACCGACTAGATATGGTCCTCAGTGGAGGAGCAATCGCTGGCATATCGATCGTATGCGTCACAGCGTTTGCTCTGCTCATCTGGCTTATTTATTATGTCATAAAGAAAAAACAACGTGATGACGCGTACTTCGATCGCTGCTCAAGGATTTGGAAAAAGTATGGCAACAAAGAAGAGGGCAATTTAATGGCCAAGTTTCCCTATGCTGGAGCAACCTTTGTCCGGGCCCCAGTACCCGGTCAACAGATGACCCCTCGAGAAATGCAGATGTCGTCAACGCAAAATGTCCCGCGCGATTTTGCTGTTCCGCCCACAAGAGCCCAACAAGGAGACGAAGGTTGGTGGTTTCCCTAAACCTGTAGTGCAGATGACAGCCAACTGACACGCTTTCTTGTGTTGGTTAGGGGGATACGACGTTTTTGTGAAAAGGTTTTCGTGAGATGTACGTTGTTCCCCCATGGAAAAAGTTGCATGAACTGTTGTGACCAATCAACGACTTATTAGCTCAATTTTATGGAATCAAATCGATCACCCCGGTGTCAAGGGAAATTTCTCATTTGCCAAATTTCTGACTTCATGCCATGAGCGCATGCACAGAGTAATATTCTACATATCAAATGCGCTGATAAAACTGATGATTGGGGCTTAGGTTTTGGTGATTAGGCAAATGTGTCAGGTTAGGGTTAAAAATGAAATATAGTTGAGGTCAAAGACTCAGTCCAATATTTTTCAGTGGTTATAGTTACACCCGCACTGTAGCTTGTTGTGGGTATTTGACATCTAACCAAAAAGTTTTAATTTACACAACACACATCAAAAAAGCGATAGCCAAACTTTCTTTACTCTGAGAAGCAAAATAACTGACAAACCATAATAGGTCAGAAATTGCGTTCGACACCGACATAATGTCAGGGCTTACAGAGTAGTTCATACCAGTGTTTCCAAAAATTTTTATAAACGACTCCAAATAGGAAAAAATGAAACTCTGCGAGCACTCGCGATCCCAGTAAGCACACAACCTGAACTTCTTGAAGTTATGCACACATAACTTTCTGTAAACTAACAGTAAATCATGAGAAACAAAACCTCTACATACTTATTTTTCACAAAAACGTTTCACTAACCAATGGGAAGAATACGCTTGCATCTGTGTACGAGCTTTCAAATCGCGGTTTCTTCTTAGCAGAGGCGTATTGAGGGGGGCAAGGTAGAAAAATTCTCCGGGCGCCCATTCACTATGGGGGCGTCAAATCACTGCGGCCGGAGCCGAAAAGTCCCAACAATATCACAAGTACTTTCTTCAATACAGTACATTTGCTTCCAAAAAAACTCAGGTTCGGACGGGGTGCCAAACTTGCTTCTTGCCCCGGGCGTCATCTAACCTCGTTACACCCCTGCTTCTTAGTTAAAACAAAATCGCATGTCATGTTCAACGACCATCCGAATACGATACAGTGCATCCTCGATTATCCGGTCATGTTGGGCAACCTTTTTCCAAAATCTTGGCCGGATAAGAAAAGTATCTATCGTAGGGTGCCCACCGTCCACCACCTACACCACACTTAAAAGATTCTAAAGAAAAAAGAACGAAAAAGCGAAACTAGTATGAGAACAAGCTTAGCCACAAAACAATTTAAATGCTAAACGAAATTGACAACATTGTTTGTTGGCTTTCTAGTTTTTTTCCGCTGTAAAACGTGTAGATTTTAGACTAAATAATTGAATATACCTCCCTGTTGGACCCGGCCGGTTAATCGAGGGGCCGGAAAATCGAGGATGCACTGTACTTGGTTTTCAGTACTGTACACTCACTGCAGTAAACCCTAGTTCACAAGGACAAATGCATTGCATAACCAATCTCCGCAGAATTTCCAAGCACAGTTAGTGTGGCAGTTAATGAAAAGACATGCAAACTAAGGTAACCTTTCCCATGATCGCTGTAAAAGTTACAATACAATTCTCTTTACAAGCAGCTTTTCGATCGAATTCACACTAGGTACATTGCAATTGATGCATCTGTCTACGACAAGCGTTGTGACAAAGAGCATTGTCAAATAATAAGAGTTTGGCCTGTGACAATGCGGTAATCTATCAAGGCGTCCAACGATCGTTATATTATTTAATCATACTGTACGAGAGAATAATTCTATTGCGTATTTTATCTTTCTAAGTGAAAGCAATGGTGTAAGCCAGTGTTTCCCAACCCTTTTAGGCTTGCGGCACCCTTGTAGAAGGGAAATATAATTTGCGGCGCCTTGTAGCGAACCCATAACAATTTGCTTTAAGATCTGATGACATTTTGAAAACAGTATTTTTAATGATATGTTGAAAAACGCATTTAGTTCGCGGCACCCCTGAGTATCGCAAATGGCACCCTAGGGTACCGGCGTCCCGGTTGGGAATCTCTGGTGTAAGCGCTCTTGCCGATTTTCGAGATCTTGCGTTTTGTTTGTTGTTAAAACTGTTCTTAAAAGTTTTAAGAAAAAAGCGCTAAGTTTCGTGCTAAAAGTCTCAAAAATCGCTAAGCTTGGCGAAAAAAGCACTTAATCTAGTGCGTTTTGCACTAAATTGGCAACCCTGATAGGCCTACTCAGTGCACAAAGCCAGAGCACTTGAAACATGAATAGCTTATTACATTGTGATGTAATAAAGCAAAAGGTAGTGATACCATGTCTAGCAGAACGAGCCAGGGGTAGGTTACCGTATGTTGAGTTCAGAAACTGTTGTAGGCTACATTAGGGTTGCCAGATCACTTGAAATTTTTTCAAGGACATTTTTTTCAACAAGGTTCCGTCAGTGGCGTGAAGATGTCTGGTGATGCATAGGACCAGTGGTGGGTTTAGGGTTAGGGGGCCCGAGGCAAGATTAAAAAGGGGGACCTCTGATGACGTCATCATAATCAGCCAACCGTGATAATCACGTTTCATTTGCCTAAGATACAGTCACCCAAGGATATGTTCCTCAGACTACGGCAAAACTGAAATAGCAGGAGAAAATGCAAAAGAGTGTTCATGATACACAACTTTGAAAGCACTGAAAGTTGGGAAGATATGGCTAAAAGTAGGCAATAGCAAGTTGGCATCGCCCCCACTTTGTTTTCGCTCCCTTTTTCTCTGCATTCACCATCAATAAACTACACAGTTTACCCCTTTGAAAGTTTCACACTTTCCCCATTTGAAAAAATGCTTGGTAGTTGGTATCCTGAATTT
>Ga0210059_1003170_pt1 | contig 26188 bp, 12 predicted proteins | sample Ectturendosymbi2_FD_188042 | JGI IMG/M metagenome (GOLD analysis project Ga0210059, IMG submission 188042) | Ecteinascidia turbinata endosymbiont from Florida, USA - Sample 2 (SPAdes) (version 2) | ecosystem: Host-associated > Tunicates > Ascidians > Unclassified | place: Key West, Florida... | reverse complement strand
CTCAGTTTTGTTGTTGCCCATCTTTAAATCCAGATAAGTCAGTATAGCACAAAGTTTTAGACAGAGTGGGGGTTAGCTGACACAATTACACAATTACCACACTAGAAACAAAACCCTACAAACCTTGCCTTTCTGATTTGAGATGTGAAAACAATTTTCGCAGGTGGGTAGCTGCGATGATGGCGCTTCACGCCGTCCACACAATGCACACTGTGGCAGCAGTAGTTTACCGGTTCTAACCGGACGGCGACGCATTGGCGATGGACTGGCTGGTCTCGCTCGTTTGTTTGTTGCCTGTTTGCCTTGAGTAGCGCGCCTGAGAGGACCCAGAGCAGTCACAAGTGGAATGAAAACTGCCGTGGGAGATGTTCGCATTCAGAGCTTAATTGCAGCCAGCAGAAATGTGGGCTTCATTGTGTCTGTATTGAGATTTGAGCTCTACATTGCTGTTGATATTCTAGAAGAACCGCATAACATATTGTTATCAACTGAAGGTGTTGTGCAACGTGCTTGCGTATACCCGAGCAGTGATGCAATAACAAACTACTCGTATGCTGAATTGGCGCGAGGAGAGCTAATGCGTTGACGTGCTCGTCAAGTAAATGGCAGGGGCAGTGTGTGTGCGACGAACCAGAACGCCGTTTCTTTCTTCGGGCTTATACATTTCTATCTTTCTGTTGCGATACCACTCAGCTCTGCTATACAGACGTTAAATGCCTGATGAGCGGGCTATTCCGCAAAACGGTGGTTGCACGTAAAACCTTGTTTTGTGTGTTGTGACAAGCTTTTTTGTCTGCACTGCTTTAGATGTGGAGCAACTGAAACAGCATAGAACAGTTTCCACGAAGCAGATAAGCTTCTGAATGAAGTTCTTGGAATCGCTGCTAGTTAGTTTTATCATCACCAAGCGAAGCTTAAAATGTCAGTAGTTGTTAGGTTAATGCTCAGTACCTGTGGATGACATTTTTTTTTTATTTCAAGCAAGAAACTAGTAGGAATGATTGCTGGTGCCAGATAACTATGAAAAAAAGACAGGAAAAGGCAACTTATAGTTTGAGAGCCATTGCTGAGGAGTTAGTGCGTGTAAACAAAAACACACGAAATGAAACTGAACGTCGTCAACGTAAACGATTGCCAACTAATGAATGTGGTACGATTTACAATAAAAGGGCAGTGTGATTTTTCGTCGAAGGTATTCAGAGTGTTTTGAATAGTGTAAATATTGTTTTTATCCGGTGCTGTCAAACAAATTAGCTCAAGGTTTTCAGCAAAACATTGTACTGTGAATTCGAGGTAATGCAAAACGTCAACAAAGGTTGATATTGGCAAAAATCTCACTCTTTCTTCACCCCCTCTGCAATTAACGAAGCTCAAATTGCTCTTTTTACCTGGCAGTACAAAATGGCGACTCACAACATGTGTAAAAGTCCAGCTGTTTTTAGAAAATTTTATTGATGCAGATGCACACACCACCAGTAGCGTAGCCAGCCCAAAATTTGGGCGGAGGTCAAAATTCTTGATTTTAGGCTAGCAACAGTATTTTTTATGAGATACCGCCTCTCAAAGCACAAACTGACTACACATTCTAAAAATTTTTTGGGGGGCATGGCCCGTTGGCTCCCCCTGGCTACGCCTATGCACTCCACCATTTATCCATATTAAACTATCACATCCGTAGTATTTCGGAAATTCGCTTTCACTGTAGAGCTCGCATTAAATTCAGACAAAGCAACTCGTCTGCCAAAATTTCCGCTAATTGAATAAAAGCAGAACGCTGACATTGCTTACAAAACTTTTCGAGAGCTAAAACAGATGAATTCAAACAGAAGGTACCTTCATAAAACTGAGTAAAACTAGCATCAACTTGCAAAATTTTAACTGTTCCTTTCTTTCGTGACAGAAGTTCTCAAAGTTGTTTTTTAAGTAAGCCAGGCTTAACTGCATTTTTTGTCCCTGGTCTTCGTTTTGAAGTTCGGAGAGATATCAGGCATTTTCTTCGTGACGTTACACAAGTAAATATGCGTAGAGCTACGGAAAAAGTTTCGTGTCACCACCTGACAGATAGCCATTGCGTGAAGCTGTATGGAAAACAAAAATCAATGCGCCCGTCATCGGCGTAGTTTAAATAAATTTGCCTACATCAGTTTCTTTCTTGTTCTGCCGCAGTGAGTTCTTAGCTAGTGCTGAATTTTTATGCACAAACATGGCAATCGGAAGGAGGGCAGGGTGACCTTGACGCCCCTGAATGTAGTAATTTGATATTTTCCTATTAATTTTTTAGTAAAAAGCTGTTTTTCTCTTAGTTTTGAGTTGGCAAAATGAAATGTCATTACTGTTGGCTCCCCCTGGAAAAATACTTTTTGGCCACCACCTGCAAAATCCGCTAGTAGACCCCCTGGAAAAATACTTTCCGATGCCCTTGTGCACAAAACAATAATATACCAGTGACATTTTATGTAGCACGGTTGGAGCTAGGCAACAAGCATGAATATGGCTGGTTGCGTTTGATTCCGCTCTTTCAGCGGATCTCTGTCATTTTTCTGCGTAAGAGCTCGACGTTTTTCTTTATCTCTGATGAAAACCATAAGGTCATGGGCGTCCGCAGAGGGGCAAAACGGGCATTTCCCCCCCATGGAAATTGGGACTAGGAATCAAAATTTTCTAGAAAACCTGACGTCAGCAGGTTAATTCGGATTAAATTGATGTAGTCCTTGCAAAGACAGTTTATTTGCCGGTATGACACTTACACTGCACAAGAGCATGGTTCACTGATCTGGTTCTTCTTATTCTTTTGAGCCAGTTCTAACCACTGCTTGGCCGCACTAGATCTCGGGGCAGATGTTGAGCAGCCATTTGATTGTCTCATCGCCAGAACCGTCAGGCCGTGCAGTCCATGAGAAGGTCGATGGATTGGACATTGGAAAACAACATGGTCGACGATTGGTTCTTTTGCGCCACACTCACAGGCCACAGAGGAGGTCATACTCCATTTGTGCAAGCAGGAGCGGAAACGCCCGACACCAGTGCGGAGACGATTAAGCCAGACCCAAACTTTTCTTGGGAGGGTCACTCGGGGGGTTGGGTGCCGGTGTCGTGGATGAAAATGCGGAGTCTTGTGGGGCTGTCCGCCCACCTCGCATTCAATTGGTGATCCGCCCAATGAGCCACACGTATGTTGTTGCTGTCAGATGAACTGAGAGTTGTCGTGCGGCGGATACAAATGGGTGTCTAGATCGCTCTGCTGTCGTGCAGTGATGAGGTTGCAGTTCACTCATGTCCTCTCCTTTGCCTGCAGAGGCAGACTGCGAAACTTGCGAACGGAATGACCCCTCCAAAATATGGTCTACTTTTGGTCTTTACTGCGTGACAATAACATGACAAGAAATCTGCAAACGATCACTTCAAGTTACTGTAGTAAGCGTCTTTCCGCTAGTGACTGTTAAAACAAACATCTTGGCAGGTAATGCAACGAGACAGTGACTGCTAATGATGGTAAGCCACGCAGTTTCATGTTGTATGAAAAGAAGCTTGAGTGAATCTGTAACTATGCTTCCACAAGTTTGAAAAATCCATTGTTAGTGTGACCAAGCCAGTAGCCAGGTTTTAAGGTTTGGTGGGCAAAATGCATTTTTAGTGGGGAAAGATTTTTGTTTTTATTATGTTTAAAACAAAAACCTATCTAGGCCCAACACAATCTGGGGGACTGCCCCCGAATATCCCCCATGGCTACGGGCCTGAGTGTGCCCAACGTACCTGAGCGAATAGCTTAATCAAGCTACACGTATGCACGCTTCTTTTCACACAGAATGTAAAACTACCGTGCAGGGCCGCAACCAGCTGATATTTTTGGAGGATCAAGATAATGTAACTGGTTATTGTACCTAACAACTAAACATGTTTTTTAAATTTTGGGAGAAAAATGGCCTGACTACGTGGCTTGTTAGAATATGTCCATGATGGCTTGTGGGAATGTCTTATTCGTTAAGGTTTAGTTCTGATTTCTGAGTGTGTATTGAGTGCAAAACTATATTTTCTGTGGCGAGTTTTAATAGTTCACATGCTCTATAAGTTGTCCGATAGTAGTTTTGAACATACAGGTCTACTTCTCATTGCTGGAAAACAATTTTGTGAGGGCGTCTTAACTTTCTTGTTTTTGCACCGTTAAGAGTGATCGTTTATTACTTGGCAAAGAGTGAAAACGTAGCTTCCATCCACTACGTCAATGCTTGACCGGTTTAAGTATGATGATTGATGAGCGTTCACAGTGAAAATATCAGCAAAGACAAGAAAGGTTTCATTGAAAAGGTGGTTGGTCGCTTGGACAAGATCTCAAACGTTTGTAGCTTTTGTTTCTAAGTGACGCTGACAAGTCCTGCAAGGTAAAATAAAATCATAATTTGTGGTTTCGTTAATAACATGGCAATGCTTCTTTGAAAAGAAATATCCTGCTTGGAAAAACTGCAGATAGCCATTATCATAATATACCTGGCTGTTGCTGCCAACGAAGCGCATTAACATGAAGCATTATCTTTGTGGTGTAGAAGGGATAAAGCGTTTTCTGAACGTCCATTTGCATTGCGTAGTCAGCAACCTGAAAATGATAAGCAAAAAGCCGACATTGCCCCCTCCTGGAAAAATTTATGCGGACGCCCATGCACACAAGCAAGTGGTATTTCAAGCTTTAAATCAGAGATCAAGTAAATAATGTGTATAATGTGTAAACGTGATAAGTGAAGCAATAACAAACTGGCCTTGAATCTATAAGTCTATATATTTCTGCTCTATGTCCAACGGTAGGCTACATGTTTTTGAACTAGTAACCGAAAGACCTCCTTTTTGATTTCCTGACGTTTAATCCTGGAAACAAAAAGTTATTCAGCGCTTATTATCTCCTGATTTCGCATTTTGGCGACCGACGGTCGCTGTGACTTCATTCGTGCGGAACGTTGATGTTGACTGAGGTATCAATAAACATTACAAGAAACACAGACAGTGAAAAAAGAGAGCAGGGACTCCGGAGAGCGGTGGAATGACGGGGGCATTGCCCCCTTGCCCTTTCATAAGGGGGCAACGGGGGAGGAAGTGCCTTTTCATAACAGAATCATAGGCAATTTCATGGTTTATCAAAATCAACTTTAACCAAATTTATTGCAGCTATCCGCGCACCGAGAAAGTTCAGAATGGTTTTCTACAATTTCTGCTATTATTTTTGAGGTCAACATTGTTGTTGCGCAGAAACAAGCATAATTGATAACGATGTTTTTGATTTTTACATGTTTCCACTGCTCCCAGCTGTTTTACTTCCCCTGCCCTACCAAAGTTCTGGCGCCCTGAAAGAGAACCTAAAACAGTAGCAAACTAACTGAGGTGCGTGGGCGTAAAGAGGAAACAAACACAATCATGAAAACACATCAACAAACACAAGACACCAAATAGAAATGCAGAGCAACTCCAAAAAATCAAATCACAAAGGCAACAGTCATTCACACAAAGATGATGGAGGGCAAGCAATTAAGAAAGAATTGAGAAGTATATGGATGAAAAAGTGAGTCATGCACAATTGCACATGGCTAAGAAAAGTAAGTAACAATGGAGGATATGATCCGGAAAGCAATGCAGCAAACATCATAGTACAGATGAGGCGCATGACAGGCAAAAAGCAGTTTTTAGCAGCAACACAGGCCACGAAAAAGCGGCATATTTCTTATTAGGATGTGGGACATTTCGTATTAGGATGTGTGATCCTCAGGGGCGAAACAAGGTTAGATGGCAAGAAAGAAGCACGTTTGGTACCCCCATGTTCGAACTTGGTCTTTCGGAAGCAAATGTGCTGTAGTGAAGAAAGTACTTGTGACATTGTTTGGGCTTTTCGGCGCCCAGGAAATTCTGCTCCCCTTGCCCCCACTCGTCATGCCCCTAATGATCCTTATGTCAAAGAATATTTTCTTACAGCTGTTCCAGAGCAGGGTTACCATACGGACCGATACCAAATTTACGGGAACAGGTCCCGAACTTGGTTGCTAAAACCTGCGTCTTGAAAAAAACATTGAAAAATGACATAAGCCCGAATTTAGCTATAGGCTATTGTAGAGAGTGGTTAGAGCAGACAGTCAAAACAGTATGAAATAGAAAAACAGGGCCGCACTCTGCGCAAAAATTCGCAGAAAACTTGCCGCATCGAAGGTGTTAACATGAATGATTTTTTGGCAGTAAGTTGCTAAGTTCGTTTTCTATGTCAGCAATGTACCCTTTTCTCAAGTCCCTATGCTACAGACAGACAAGTAGAGGCAGTGGTAGTGTGGTCCACTCTCTATAAAACAATGTAATTTGCTGCAAACACAATCAATATGTCAGTGCGATTGGTGAAATTGAAGTTTCGCCTAGGATCGCCTCTGCTCGACCCATTTGTTGACCCTTCGCGATCCTTGTTTGGGTCGCGACCTATACTTTGGGAGTTACTATTGTAGCATAATAGCGTTGTAAACTTTATTACTATTGCGTCATAGATGTTGTCTGTGTCATTCGATCTATAACAGCATGTTACTGTATTGCAAGTTGCAACAACTAACGTTCGTGAGCAAGAAAGGAGGGAGAAGTTAGTTAAGATGAGTATTGCTGTACAACTGAATTCTGTTGTGACTTAAGGAACTTTTTGTTAGTCTGACTGATCCTGAACTTCGATCCCGCGTCCCGAATTTTGCCTGCTCAGAAACGGCGACTTGAACAATTCCAGAGCCCACTAGCAGAAATTTAAAGTATAAATTTGCATGGTCGGCGGTAGGCTGTTAGCTTTCCTTTCGAAACTTGTGTTGTGAAATTTGAAGAAGTGTGGGTTCTAGTTGAACATCTCGACAGACCTCTCTCATAAGCTGTTCCTCACTTCAAGAATCTGTCACTGAATTGTAGCCTACCTCATTGATATGTATCCGCCCTGTTTGCACATGAGACTGTGATCCACAGCGTTTTTCGCTCCCAAAGCGCAATGAGTAGGTGTGCCAATCAGTAGTTGATGTTGAATTTCAAATACTCAATGACACACTTACGTTCAGTGAGTATTTGATCTTGAATTGAACTCAACTCACTTAGTTATTTAAGTTTTGCGTTGAGCGTAGTACCAGTTCAGTCACTCAGTAGGAGAGTTGTGATGCCAGTGGTGCTAATGAATTGGATTTATTGCCATGTACTTTGCTTAGAAATGTTCGGTTGTTAGAAAATGAATTTCGGGCGCAAACCGCTAAAAGTAAAAAGTAGTAAAGAAGTTAGTCTCCGAAGCATAAAAGGACCTTAAAATCCTGTGAAAAAAACTGTTGAAGGTTCTTGCTACTGAATTGAACACATGCTTTGCCACTAGCCTTGTGTGTCTATAGTTATAGGTCAACTATTTAAACCTTTCAAAAGTCTACACTTGACTTATTTGGTGGTAATCAGCACTGTAGTGTGACTATCGTTGAACAAAACCTAAGTAAAGGAAATATGATATCGCTGTAACTTGTTCAACTTCACTGCATTCGTTATTGTGAGCTCATTGCGTGGATGTTGCCTGCACGTTCGTCCGAATCGCTGTTGGTTTATTGCCGGTTTAGTCGTTTTGGTTCTGTGCCACGTTTCGAAAGCAAAAGTCAAATCACTGTTACCAATAGCCTAAAGTAGTCCGTAGTGGAATTTTTGTGCGAATAGTATAGTTTGTTGCCGTAAATGGCCAGGAGCAGTTTTATGGAGAAAACACACGATTTATTGTGATTTAGGTATAGTTCGTGCCATTTGCGTGACCTACTTCCATCATGACTGTGACTTACACTCACAAAGTGGCCAACGCTAGGCTCGGTGGCTTTTCAAGTCTACTCATCAGGTGGAAGGGGAGTGTTTATAAAATTTTTTACAAGTAAGTGACATGCCTTTATGGTTTGCTTATTTTGTGGTTTCTGACCTAAGTTACCGATAGAATTGTCTATTGTCTTCAGTCGCTGATTCAATAAACTTGAGATAAGCCAGCACTGCCAGAGTTTCTGCATAGAAATCATAATGCTGCTTTTCTGGCAACTAACACATGTCATCGCCCATTTCTGTCAACTTGTCTTCAAAATTCGACTGAAATTTCGATGTGGTTAAATGTTTTTTTTAACTTGAGCTCGTAGCGCTGATAGTGGCCCTTGATTTGCTATATTGGTCTTATCTTTGAAATTTTAACCAACGTACCACTTCATTCACTATACACAGGCCCGTAACCAGGGGGTTAATCCTCCCCGAAAAAATTTTCGCCACCCCTGGAAAAATGTGTTAGTTTAAAACTATTGAACATAGTTTAAAAAATTTGAGTCCCTTTCAGAAAACTCTTCGCCCTACCTGTTGTCCCAAGCTGGTTACGGGCCTGACTATACATACCGCAAAGTAGCTTAAGTGTAGTGCAGGAAAAAAGAAAACGCAGGTTATCTGCTCCACTATCTTGTGCAAACTTCTGAAGAGCATGCGCAATGGATTGTTTCTAAGCTATTCTTGACTGTGCAGTCGTGAAGAGTAAAGAAAAAAGAGCAAAATCGCCTTTCAGACCGTTTTTTCAGTACTTCGAATTACTAAAACTGCGGAGATAACGATAGTGAGAATGTTGAGTGTTTTTTTATTGTACATCTGATAACGTCCACAAAAACAGCTTATTGCCGTTTCCACGCGTCGACAGACAAGTCGAATGTCGTGTGCTAGTTGTTTGTTTTGATGTTCGAGTTTTCCTCACCAAATACTTTTCACAATTATGCCGAAACTACAGATTTATTAACGCAAAGAGTGTCATTGTTTTCTCTGAACAGTTTCTTTCATGCAAAAACCTGTTAAGCATTTGGAAATAGGGCTGTTTTGAAGTTGTTTAACCGTGTGCGTGTTGTCACAGTCATCCTGCAACTACAGCTTTTTCAACGCAAGCAGTATCAATGTTTTCACGAAACATTTTTTAATCCATGAAAATGTTGAGCATTTGAAACCAATGCTGTTTAAAAGTTGGTTTAACTGTGTTTCACTGCTTTTCCTTTCACATGTTTTTACCTGAAAATTCGCCATTACTTGTCACTCTTTTTAGCAACACAAGGGTGACGCAGCCGAATCTTATCGCAAATTGTTTTGCTAGGAAATCGATTTCGCGTCAGTGACGCATCTCCGGTCCAGCATATTGCAATCAAAAGCATACAGCATATTGCAGGCAAAAGTTGCTATCCCCAAAGATAAAAACCAGGGATGGCGGAACCGGGGGACCGCATGGGCGTAGACTCACCACTTTTTTCTGGGGCACTTTTGCATTTACAATTTTACTTAAATAAGTTTAAGCAGTACGATTAGTATTAGGTCCATTGTTAAAGTAAATCGCTTAATGAAAAAAATTTTCCATAGTTTTTTTTTGGAAAAGTTTCCTCCACCACTGCCAAAAACCAACTAATCCCTTGTTTTTTACTGTCCTGAGCGCTGCGTAAAACTGTGTTAAAGCAGCAAGGTAGGGTTGTTTTATAATTACATTCGTAACACTTATGTTTGAAATGCGGGCAGAGAATTCCTTATCTACATTATATGCTACACCGGGCTATCGCTGTTGTATCGCTTCCTTCTGGACGGCGACTCAAAGACATATTTTGAGAAGTTGTGTCTTCAGTTCCACCACTACACTGATCTTGTGCCGATCAGCTTCGTGCTCGGTATGTTCTGTGTTACTGCCTGATTTCTATTGGACTAAATGAACTTATACGGAGTGTAAATACTTTTTTGAGATTGTGAAATTGTTTACCATTTTTTAATTGTTTGCTCACTTACCGTAAATCAAATCACATGAGTTTAATTTTAACCGAAACGTATGTCTCGATTTTCTTGCAGTTATACCCAGCAGTATCTATTGGCTGAGCTCAAACAGGTTTAGCCGATCTTCGACACGGACGAATTTTGAAATGTATAAACAACTAAAAAAAAAATCAGTAATTGAGAATAATTTAGGACCTAAACGAAGCGAGCAGATAAATGGCCAAGCGCCATGTCTGATGGAGAAACGAGACAAGCTTTCGCGCTTTGCGTTGCTTTTGCAAATCAGGCGTGTGACCTTGTTCGTAGCTCTGCTTGTCACCTCAGCCAACATTTTCAAACAACTTCTGTTAATGAGACGTAAATTTTTCGTAGTTGTACAACTGACTTTGTATTGAATGTTGATTCCGAGGCTCTCGTTCGAGGCTCTAAGACCTTTGGATTATTATCGAGGAAAACTGGTTTAGTTGGGAATGAGGTGGTGTTGCGTTTACTAGTTCGATCAGGCTTTGGTAGATATAATAGTTTACCGGTTTTGTAATCGTCATTCTAATGTATTCAGTTGCCAGGGTTTTTATGTTGCACTGGCCAGCACATGACAAGATCATATTGTGACGTAGGGTCACAATGTGTGGAGATTTATAATAATTTATTATTGAAGTTTGTTAAAATTTTATTCCAAAAAGTAATGCATTTATGCAAACTAAACTGTGCAGCGTAGACTTCGAGATGTTGCTTTGAATTCTCTGAACTTGCTGTGCAAACCACAGCGAAAGCTGTGGCATGAAGACAGTGGGTTTGACAAATGATCTGTGATGCAAAACTTCCCGGCGAAACTAAGTGCGTTGCATTTGCCGCTTTGCAGAAAGACACTTGCCATGTAACATGTTCTCTCTTCTGATAACGCACGGTTCGAATGTAAACTTTCCAGCGACCCTGCGTGTGATGCAAGTGTGCGGAAGCTGAAAAACACTTGCCATGTAAATTATGCTCTTGTAATATCGTTCGCTTCGAATAAGGGACTCTCTGTAGATAGCTGCCTTAATCACCGTACCTTTTATTCTGGCATCAATTTGACTTTGAACTGTGAAATGATCAAGACAGAAAGTTCTGACGGGTGGTAACTTTTCGTGAGGCCACTTAGCCTTGCGCTATTTGTGGTCATTGGCTAATTTGTTGCAGCAAAAGTACAGCTTTACGTCTCACAAATAAGAACAATAAAGCACGATGTAAGAAATTTGTATTAGTTGTCAAGATGACGATATCAATGTGCGTAAATAGAAAGCTATAGAACAAAGTACAAACAATCGAATCATTCACCAAATAGTTTTTTCTCATGTTAATGTTCAGGCTCTATAGCCCCAAGGGTCTGCAACAATCACATGAGCACTCTACTTGGGTATACCAAAAAAACTGTGCCTATGTGCCTTAAATACAACCTAAGTTATAGATTGCATGATGCTTTAGTGATTGTGTGCAACAGCTACAACTAGAACCACTAATTGGGTCAACTTCAATGCTGGTTTTTAACCAGTGTTTTCAAAGCTTTGTTTTGTATCATTGTAGAAATCTTAAATTAACAGTCGGAGAATGCTTTTCTGCTTTAACTTTTAAATTGATCAACATGTCTATTTTTTCAATGCTGTATCGATGAAATGAATGCTTTCTGACGGAGTTTTACTAAACTGGTTTGCTCCAAGCCTAACTCATAGCCAAACACCGACGCATGAACTAAACAGCGCTACAGAAAGCCAATGAGTAGGAAATGCCGCAGCGCTGATTCGTTTTTTCCGCTTCCTTGTTTTCAGCATTAAATGCTTTTGCGAAATTCAAGAGTGGCTTCTGCCGCTGATTGCGTTCTTAGTGTTGCGAAGATTTTGAAAGTATTAATCTTTCAGGTTTCTACGTGTCGATCGTGGTCGGTCGGTGGTGGTCACAGTACGAGAACCTTCCTTTTCCGGACTCGATGATGATCATGCTTGGCTCATGCTTGCACGGTACAGATGACAGAGGAAGATTGCTACGCAGAACGTTGCTGCGTTACCTCAACTTGGCTCAGGTTAGCGGACAGAGTTAAAAGCGCGTTATGATGAAACTACAACAGAAAAACTGTTCCCCCATTGTCTGTCACGTAACCTCATCAAATTTATAGCTGTGGCTGCCTATTTTTCCCACGCTGACCGTCAACACTGCAAGTGTTGCTAGTTGATAAAAAAGAAAAAACTGTTCAATGCAAGTCATGTTTTTACGGGAAAGTCATGCGAGACCAGTAAGGATTTTTTCCCGCCAGCATTTTGGAGCAAAATGTAATTAGTGACTAACATTTGAAGTTGAATGCGCGCGCACATTGGACATTCTCCAATTTCTCTGGAAGAAAAGTAAAAACGAGAAACACTTGCGCTAGGAGTTTTATTGTTCAACATTGTTTATTTTCCCTTTTGCTCTAACATAAGAAGGTTCAGTACGTAGCCAGTGAGTGTTCCTCATCGCTACAAGACGATGCTCGGCATCATTAACGAAGAAATGCAATCAGCGTAACCAAAGAAATGCAACGTGAACACAGAAAAGTTTTGAGTTATATTTTTAGCTTCAGAGAACTTCAAACGGAAAAGACCACCGCGCACCTTCTGGAGTTAAACACCAAGTAGATTTGTTTGGTCGTGGATAGACTAGCGATCTCTCACGTTTGCTTTCCCTGTTTCGTGTGACGTTTGTGCGTCAGCACCAAAGAACCTTTAATCCTTAACATGCAACACTTCTTTTCTGTTTGTGGCAGAACTTTTGCATTTACTTGAAAAATGTTGCTCATCTTTTCGTACGATCAGGTAGTTGTATGGTACGATGAAAACTTAGTTTTTTCAAGCTGTTTGGGGTGAAGACCCAACCCAATGACAGTCTAAAACATCGAGCTGGTCCTTTGCCCGCAATTCTCTGCCGTTTTAAACAGATTTTTGTCGTGTGAGAAGATGCGCGAGGTTTTTATTGGCACCGAATTGCCTCAATTAAACTTCATTGAAGTCCTCAAAATGTGGTCGTAATTCGTTTGGGGCAGCAGGGAAAAGGCTTTGTCAGATGGTCGTAGCGTTGTGATGTGACAAACAATCAACATGCTGGACATTTTGCTACCCGGGTAGCTGTTATTATCTAAACAAGCTATTGTGTTATAAAGTTTGCTTGCTTTCATCACTATACGTTGACTGATTGTGACGCAGGTACTGACCTACAGATGTGTGTCAACGGCCGTTTATAAGCGATTTCCCACCATGCAACACGTTGTTGCTGCCGGTGAGTTGCGTATCTGTCACAATCAAATTGACCGACCTTTCTACTTTGATCGCTAACCGGAAGCATTCACAGGCACGTGACGATATTGCACTTTTTATTCAAGGCAAGCGAAATATTTGAGCCAGCACGAAAAGACAACTACCGCGAGTGGTATGGTGCATGACAAATTAATCCATAAGGATAGGGGCCCAATTCGAAATATTACTTGTTATTTTGCTCAAGCGACGAAGTGCAGCGTGTCTTAGAACCTTTCTGCATGCGAAAATGGGCGTAACGAGGGGCTGACAAGAGGGGCACAACTCCCCGGGTGCCGAATCACTATGAGGGCGCCAAATCACTACAGGGGGCTCAGAAAAGTCCCAACAATGTTGCAAGTACTTTCTTCAATACAGTGCAGTGCATTTGCTTCCGAACGACCTCTGATTCGAACACGGGGGCGTCAAACTCAGGAGCGTAACAAGGTCAGATAGCGCCCGGGGCAAGACCCAAGTTTGGCGCCCCATGTTTGAACCTGACGTCTGTCGGAAGCAAATGTACTACATTGAAGAAAGCACTTTGACATTGGAGTTTTCTGCGCCCCCCGCAGTGATTCAGCGCCCCGATAGTAATTCGGCACCCTGGGAATTGTGCCCCCCTCGTTACGCCCCTGGCCAAACTTGCTTCTTGACCCGTGCCCCATCTAACCTGGTTACGTCCATGCATATTGATTGCACACTGCTGTAGAATTCGACAATTGGCCTTCCTCAAAAACATCTGCGAAGATCATTGTTTCGCGTGTCACGGTTTAAGAGCACTCACGATAGTTGTCTTTTATCGTATAAATATATACAATTACCCTGATTTCATTCTTCCACTCTGTGAAGGAAACCATCCAATGGGAGCATGTATGCTTTGTGACATTGATTTTGTAATAAGCACCCGTATCGGTTGTTTTTGCTGAAAAAGTGTGTGCGCGAGACCATAAAGCACATTAAATTCACTGCGGAAAGAGTTTTTTGAAAAGGATCGCTATTCCTGGCTTGTTGTGCTGTAAAGTGTAAATTCCAAACCAAGCAAAAACTTGGTATGTATGGTGTACACTATGTTTCGCAATTAAACTGCGTTTTTGAAGTTTGGAAGCACAGTTTTTTGGAGTAAACTAAATGCAGACGATTTGATAAGACTCTCGCCTGAAATTGCAAATTTAGAACACCCTCAGTCGCAGATTGCCATTTCGATATATGCGGTTCTTATAACTTACGAGCAAGTCTGTTGGACCGGCGCGTTGCTCGTGGTGATCTTATCTAACTTGGAAAGAATTGCGATGCGTTTCAGAGTCCACAGCTTTCTGCAGTAACATACTGAGATTACATGAAATTATCTTTAAAATCATTCCCTTGCAATTGCTTCCTTGTTTCAAAGTTTAAACGCCTTCACATACTACTTGGTCTTTTCTGCCAAGGGCTTAAGGTTTCTATCAAAGTATTTTATGGTTTCAGCCCCACCTGCAACCCCTTTTATTGGCATGAGGAATTTTATGCAAATCGCGAATTTTCTTATAAGTTTGAATTTTTTTTCGAAAGCCACACATTTTTTGAGTGTGGGGACTGTTTTTAAGAGTAAATTTTCAACAAAAGCTCTGAGAAGTTCTATTAAGGCATAAATTGAAAAATCTCAAGCACTTGCGCCCATGTTTGAACACGCTTGTGTAGATGAAACATGCAAACATGAGAAGCTGATGGATATGCGTAAAAATCATTGTTCGGCAAAGTTTTTTAATCAACCGACAAGAAAAGCTTTGCATTTGGGTACATGCGAATGTACTCTAACATCGAAATCAAAGACCGACCAGTGCACAAGAGGAAGTGTTCAAAGGTTGACATGACAGTAGAAATGCAGTGCAAACCGCAAGTGGCTGCCACAAGCGCATTTTCACACGGTCGCTTACAAGCTATTACCATCTGTCAGACAGAACTTCACACCACGCATGCCGACTAGAGATGGATGTGTCGCGGATTATCTTTGCAACAAAATTGAGAAGTGCGTCGCGGATTATATTTGCAACAAAGTTGACATCAAAGTTTGACTTTAGAATTTTTGGTGATCGCCATTTCTCTTAACGTGCTTGGAATCATTATTGGTGCTTCTGGAACTTCTCATGACTTTTCTTTCGTTTCTTACAACTATTAAAACTTAGTGGAGCACTGAACGAAGCCAAACTTGACTTTTCTTTAAGATATGCAAGGTCGCGTGGTCTGTCGAAAGTGACTGTTGTTTAAAGGAACAGTACCGTGAACATGGAATCAAAGAAATCGCAAGATAGTTAATTGTCAAAAGGCATATTTAAACATAACGGAAAACAACCTGGCATGGTTTTGGCTAACCGTTTGTAGACTGTTGTCTGCTCATTCATGATGCTCGGATGCCAATGCCATAGTGGCAACAACATCGGTCTCTAGAGATGTAGCGCGAGGCACATGCCACGTGTTTTTTACCTGTCCTGTGACGTCATATCGATGAGTCAGCACTTCATTGAGGCTGCCATTCACTTGTTGATCGTTTGGATCACCGCATGATGACGAACGAAAACCCAGCGCGTGCGAAATTGTGGACGAACAGAATGAAACACGCCAGTTCAGCAGCTAGAAGCGCTGTTGGCGTGTAATTATTCATTTTATTTATGTGCTTGGCTCATACATGCTCCATATCATAGAGGATTAACCCTGACCAGAAAAGCTTTGGAACCTTAACGCTCCTTTTTTGTCACACGAATACCAACCTCAAGAGAATTTCTCCCGCTTTTGGTAAATAAAAAAACATACTTTCTTTTAATTGAGGTGTATTACAATAACTACACTAAAAATTATTATGTGGTTTGAACACTAATAAAGTTACTTGGTACTCTAATTTAATACTAATGCTGATGAAACGAAAAATCCATAAAAATAACGAAAATTTGATATATGACTTAAACTTAATTACTCATAAAATACTGGGCTTGAAGAACTTCTGTTCTATGCTGATAACGTGGTCGTGGAAAATGCCCTGAGTGAGTTAGTCTTTTACTGCCACTGGGGGCTGTATGGGAGACATGCAGAAACGGCCATATTTTATTTATTTATTATTCAATTATTTTCCCAAATTTGAGCAAAGTTGGTAGTCATTTAATATGCACACATTGACATACAAAGATACACACCAAGACGTTTCGTACCAGCAACATAACACACTTTTACACGCAGGCACAACAGATGGGTACAGGTGACGACGGCACTTCGGCTTGGCACCCTTGTTGCAGCGGTGCCCGGTCTTCATATCCGACCTGCTTGGGCAATCAGAGCAGCGTACCAAAGGTCACTTGCTGCCTGTTAAAATGATGTCCCTGGTGAACCTGCAGCATTGCCCAGTGATGGTAGCTCGCAGAAAGTGGTGATCAAGGTGTGCAGTTGGTTGGATAGGGAAGGTGTTGATAGCCGTGCATGCGCCCATGGTGTTATGAGGGCCTTTCCCAGCTCCAGTAGGTAAGACTGTCACTTATTATATTCATGTCCCTATTAGCCCGATTCTCACAGCTAACGATGTATGGATTTATGCATGCTGTATTCAATATTCCGTAAATCACACAGAAGGTCCAACGTCGTGTTTTCCTAAAGCATGAGTTCACTGCACGCATTTGGTCGAATGTGTCGACCCCTCCTTTGGTGGCAATATAGACTTACATAATTTCTGGCTTGCCACTTGCTGCAAGGATAGGCTGGGTGTGCTAAGTGGACAGGAGTAGCACCATTTTCCTTTCGGTTCTTGATGTTTTTGCCTCGTAGGAAACCATCGTCATCTCCTTTGCGTAGAGAAAGGCATGCACTTAAACTGTAAATTCTTGTCTACTCAGCTTTCATTTCAGGTGGGATTTCCTTCTTTCTGGCTCGAACAGTGCCAACGAGGGTCACTCAACAGTTTGTTAACAGGTCTGAAATGATAGGAACAGATGTGAACCAGCTGTCAGTGGTCACATTTCTATTTCTTCCATGGTAGGGCCTGGTTAGTTCTCGGGTATAATAACGCCCGAGGTTGACCTCATTTAGTGACGTTGTCCCCTACTTGCCCAGGTAGGATATGGCACCGAGTATGTACTTGGTCTCGCAAGGGACATCCACTCACTATCATGGAGAGATGGTTTGCCTAACGCGGTTGGTTACAGTGAAGGGGTCTGGAAAGCCAGTGTCCCGTTTCATTAGGATGGTGTGGTTCCTATAATCCTATACCAAGTCACCAACATCTTATCATGCACATAGGTATATTGGGTTAATTAGCTTTTTCAACAGCAGGTTATGGTTATTTTTGTCAAGCACCTTATTTAGACCCATCCAAAAATACTGAAAGCGCTGGAGTGCCTTTGTTTACATAACACGACACAGCCTGTTTAAGTAAAATGTACTCACATGTATCAGTATTGTGGCTTAAAGGCAGACTGGTTTATTATTGGTGGCAACAAAGGTGAAATGCAGGATGAAAGATAATGGTCAAATAGTTGAGTTTGAAGATAAGTTGCAAGAGAAGCAAACCTTTTGGGTATCACCACTGCTTATGTCGCCATTCTTAATTTTGCGAACAGGCACAATAACAATATTTAAAAATACAATGATGAGTTTTCATCTTTGCGAATGATTTTAATGACAGTACAATGAGTAGCAAACTGGTGATAAGCCAAAACTGTTTAATTTGCTTTAATTTGCAAAAACAAGCGTTTTCATCATATCTATGCCACTGGCAGAACAAGTTGGCTGAATCAGCGCAAAGCCTACATTTGCGTTGATCACACTTCACCTGCCACGTTGGCTTGCTCTGTCCACGCGTTTGTTGGAAATTGCAGCGCGTCAACGAAACTACACGTTGTTGTCTGCACCGCGAAATCATTGCCATCGTGTGTTTTTTCTCAAGCATTCCTGCGTTGTTTCATTCATCCCAAGCAAAATTAGCTGATGTCGCTTGTGCCGAACATCTTAATACGTCCTCGCTGACTAACACACAGCAATTCACACATGAAAACGTTTCGATGTTGCCATCAGCACAAAAGAACAAGCTGTGGGTTCAATCGGTGCGCCTGAAAAGCTAGACGTTCGTTTATCTGATGAGTGCGTATGTTCAGGTATAATGACTAAAACCGAACTCGAGCAGTACGACGACGTGAAGTCGGTGAACCTCAAGTACTGGGTACCTATCATGTGGTTCAGCAATATCCTGACCAAAGCCAGGCAGGAGGGACGAATTTATGACGACATGACGTTCAAGATGCTGATGGAGGTGAGTGAATTTTGGTTCTGTATGTTGGTGAGATACCTGCGTCTTCATCATGGGATCAGTTCGGAATTTGAAAGCTCAACTCGAAAGCTCAACAAAGTGGTATAAAAGCAACAGTACAACCACCAGTGATTTAAACGAATCACTGTCTGATCTCATTTAAATCATTGGATGTTATTTTGTTGTTTCTTGAACCCGAAAACAGACTTGTAGTAGTTTGCAGAAACTGATGAATTCGTTCTTGCTGCAGCCAATAAGCTTTTGCTATCATAGTACACTCCTTGATTTCCACTATGTGCGTAAAACCTTCGCAGCCTGTCGCCGTGTATTTTATTCAGGTACGGGTTCCAGAACACTCAGGATTGCCGATTCGATGTGACAAACATTTAAACCTACATATGCACTTCACGAAAGCGCAGCCATTTGAACTTAAAACGAATTTACAGTAGACAAATTTAGAAAAGCTGTGGACGCGGGAATGATGCAACTGCACCGGAAAGCTGGCACGCAATAACTTGTTTTATCATTCGGATGATAAGCGGATGCTGTGTGTTGTACAGGACTTGATCAAGTTTCGAAGTTGTTGCGGATCGCTTGTCGGCTACGACTGGATAAGCGTTCCACTGGTGTACACGCAGGTAATGCCGTCTAGCCTGGCGAATTACAATTGCAAAATTGATTGGCAAAGGAAGATTTTCTTTTGTTCCAACGTGTGTATTACCAGTATCCAACAGTTAGTTTTACGCACCCATTTATAGGCGGGACTTTGATACTTTTTCTCATGTGAGTGTGACATACAGTTGACGTGTAAATCGCACCCGCCAGGTATGCTTCTCTGCGCAATCCATGTAGTGTTGACTCATAGGTTTTTGTTGAAAGTGTTTAATGGAAATTTTTTTTGTTTTTGCGCCAGAAAACATTCGGTTAATTGGCGAATTTTTTAGCTTTGTGGTGGCCCTACGTAAATATTGGAATTCTGCGCAAAAAAAGTTGCTCTCAGGCCTCTGAATACCTCCTATATTTAACTGAAAAGTGATAAGCTTTTACAAAAGAAAGAAGCTTAAGGCCATGCTGTTGTGCTGCGATGTTAGGAAAGCTATATGCACACGGCATGTGTCCTGTGCGGTTTTTGAGCGCATGCGTCTGATTTCGTGACGTCACGTTCTTTTCTGATGCGTCTGGTATGGTCTGCGTTCGAGTAGAACTTGTTTCTATGTTGACGCATCAGACTTACTGCTCTGAGTCACTTCTACTCGAACGCAGACCATCACAGACGCATCGTAAACGGACGTGACGTCACAAAATCAGGCACATGCGCTCAAAAAACGCACAGGCCGCATGCTGTGTGCATACAGCTTAAATCAAAAGGGACATCTTGGACGCAAGGTTGCAATGATGTTCATTAAACATGTTCGCCACTTCAAAATATGTTATTTTCAGACATTGCCTTAAAAATGATTACATTTTCAGCATTGCATTTTGGGAATGCATCATTTCAAATGTTTTTTTTCCAAAAGTTTTTTTCTTCCTTTTTAAAATTCGTGATGCCTTGCAGGTGGTAACCGTGGCCGTGTACATGTTCTTCATGTCAACGCTGCTCAGTCGCCAGTATCTGGACGTCAGTTTGCACTATCCCGGTAACGAGGTTGATCTTTACGTTCCTATTTTCACCATCGGGCAGTTCTTCTTTTATATGGGCTGGCTCAAGGTAGAGTAAATATGTTTAAGTTTTAATCACTGCACAACATTTACGCGCAACCTGTGTGCAAGCACGTACCGTGGTGTCGCACATGGAGCAAAGCTTTGTTCGGTGACCTTTTGACACACGAAGCAACCTCTTTGTTTTTACAGCTTAAACTTCCTCCGTCTCATCTGCTGCGCAATACACAAGCGCTTGTTTCTTGTTTGACGAATAGTTTTCACTGGTTCTGTGCTGATCTGGATGTTTTCGGATAAAATAAAGTAGTGAAACGCTTTCTTTACTCTTTCAATGTAGATGACGAATACATGTTTTCGAGTGGTTCGTTTTTTTGCACAATGTTGCTTGCCCTGCGCATGCGCCCGAACCACATTTCGTTTACCCACTGCTCAGAGTGTTCAGGTGTTCGCGCAAGTAGCAAAGTAAGTGCGAGGAAATTGTGGAAAGCACACCTGTGACGCCCGCAGCCCAAATGTTTTTGTTGGCCTGCCCAAAAAAATAATTTTAAACATATAAAAACAACAAAAACCTTGCCCCTAACAATGAAATTTTCCTCCCAAACCTTAAAACCTGTGCGCGGGCCTGCTATAAGGTAGATACGTCGATGCTCCTTGGGCACCCATCTGTATAAAATTGCAAAATCGAAAACTTATCTTTTTCGCGTGATGTCTTGAAACATGCGGTCAGGAACAGGGCTGAGCAGAATCACACAAGCCGTTGCTTCGCCGCGCGCGTGAGTGTCGTAACGCTTGGCTGCATGCCCGATGACAGAAATGGCGGTCGTGCTTGAGCGACGCGCAGGCAAGGGAAACGTGGTGCTCGCATTCAACCAACAGTACCTTGTTACGTGACACCACTCGTGATCTGAGAAGTTCACATCTCACGCCTCAGTCTTGCAGCTGTGTTTTTGAACTAACTGTATGTCCCGCACCAGAACTCCCACAGACTGAACTGCTGCGAGCAAGCGTACAGTTTGCTCAGGATTCAAGAGACTAAGAATGCCCTCGATTTTTCGTCCAGGAATCGCATCGCAAAGAAAGGTGCTCGTAAGCTTCGCGTTTGGAAAATTAACCACATTGCTGGCCAAGCGTAACATTTGTATCGCAGTTTGCCCTCCAGTTCACTAAAAAGTGCACTTCTTCAAATTTCCTTGAAATTAAAGGAAGCCACAGCACAGTTCTGAATGGTCGTCTTTAAGTATGGCAGGCATGCCGCGTATTGATTCATGTGCTGCCAAACAGAAGCACTTGCATCGCGAGAGTTTTGCGCCATGGTTACCCTTTTGTAGAAAAATGCCGGATGTGCTCTACCCACATTCTCATCAAATTAAAGGAGCCACTGGTTTTATTGTGACGCAAGGTCAATGCCATGAATTCACCGGAGTTTGCCAAACCTTTATTCTTAAACACAAGAAAAGCATTCAAGTAATTCGTGCAGCGTGGACTTCGAGACGTTGTTTCGACCTTGTTTCGAACGCTGTGAACTTGTGCAAACTGCAGCGAAAGTTTCGTGACATGAAGACATTACGCTTAGCAATTGGTCTGCGACGCGAATTTCGCCCGCGGACTACCTCTCTGAGACGACGAACAAAAAACGATTCTAAAAAGATTACACACTCTTCTGCAGCAATACGCCTCGTCAGTTAGTCTGTCTGCGAATAGCCGTAATTTTCATTCTGGATTCAGTTTGGTTTTAAACTGTAAAGTGATCAAGGCAGTTATCCTGATCGGTGGTAGCATTTCCCGAGGCCACTTGCCCTACGCTGTTTGCGTTATGAAGTTCATTGACTTATTTATTGCAGCGGAAGTAGTGTTTGTTCATAAACAAGAACAACATAGAATGATGCAAGAAATTATTTTATTGGACGAGATGGAAATATCGATACCTTTTATGTAAATATAAAAAAGTTCCCCGACAGAAGTCGAAACCACGCAGCAAAATCAAGTCACTCGAAACAGTCAACCATTCAACGAATCAAATAATTTTTCTTTTAAAGGTTGCCGAGCAACTGATCAACCCCTTCGGTGAAGACGACGATGACTTCGAAGTGAATTTCTGCATCGACAGAAACATGGAAGTTTCAATGATCGTTGCCGACCAGATGTACGGGAAGCACCCGAAACTGGAAAAAGACAAGTTTTGGAGCATGGAGAAGTTTGACATCCCGTACACTGCTGCAGCTGCCAACCACAAGGTTGAGCCATACATGGGCTCAACTTTCGACATGAGGTGAGCAACGTTGAAGGTTTGTTGGTGGAAACGTGGCCGATATAGGATATAAACTATTGTTTAAATTCAGGAGTAGCAAAAAGTTATAAAAAGGGTTTGTCGTAAAAATAAACTAGTTTGAGACCCCGAAGACTGTCACTAATAGGAAGGTTAGCCCGTGGCTGAAAGGTTAAGACCACTGCAACAAAATAGATTGTTGATGGTTTTTCTGCCAAATTGATTAGTGCTACATTTAATGAATAAATTAACGCAATGGGATACAGCTATCAAGGAACATTGGTGTCATTTTTCGTTTGTGGCCCATTTGCTCTAAAAAAGCACAACACCCACAATGAGTTTATTTTTTTATTCGAGAACGAACTTCGAAAGCAGATTTGCCACAATCAAAAGAAACAGCTGGTGGTTATAGTTTCTTCCTTGCCAAGTTTTTCTGCTAATCAAAATTGAAAGGATATTTAACCGTAACGAAATGTAAATGAATCTTTAAGTTCTGGCTATATAAAATATATCATTGCCATACGCATTAAAAAAAAATTTGCGTAGAAAATGAAATTTTTATGTATCGATGTTTCCACATTGATTTCGAACAAATAAATAGAAAATGCCAGTTTAAATGTGCCGGTGTATGTGGAAATGATGAAACTTGTTTTTTTCGTACTTGCACTTACATGACACGATTTCGAGAAACGTTTGAAACTTTGCCCGACGTTTTATATATTTTGCTTTGTTGTTTTTAGAGCTTTTTCGATAAGCCCCCTTGCAGTTACGTGAAATGTTGTAATGGTGTTTGGTGCTACCATTTGGTGAATAAAATTTCAACTTTAAGCCTTATTGTAGTAATTTTATTGTTTCTTTACATAGCCGTGTTCGTATACAGGAGAACCTTGTTATGTAGATGCGAAGTCATACAATCACGTGAACCGAGATTAGCGATTTCGTGTTAATTAGTTCAAACAAACTGATCAAGGTGTGCCACTCAAATGGCATTTTGTGATGCTGCATGATGATGGCAAAGTACTTACACGAACATTTGAAAGTTGAAATTTGTCCTGTTCTCTTTGTCTGCAATGCAGTGTTAACACCAGTGTTTGCGGCGTCATGGAGACGAAATCGATTATGACGCTCCCAGCCTGGAAGTAAACTTTAGTTTCCTTGTCGGCAAAAACGGCTCTTCTGTGCTTGGTGTAAGCTCCGTTCTGCAAAAGTGATCCTCTCTCAGCCTCTGTCGTGATGACGCCACTGTATTCAGGCAAGGCCGGAGTGAAGACCTGAGCCAGTCTTCGCTAGTGTGCACTCCGCTGCTGGCACACATTTGTACTAGGGCCTGCAGCAGTGTTTTTCAACCGGGGTTCCGCTAATGGTTGCCAGGGGTTCCGCCAAACAGACCGAAATTACCTGGGACGAAATTCGCCACCACGGTTCCATGCGGTTGCAGCAACATTGACACTTGGATCATTTCATAGGGTTCCATGAGTAACGCAAACATTTGGAGAGGGTTCCGTTGAAGTAAAAAGGTTGAAAAACACTGGCCTACAGAATCGCATCGAACAAACACCGATGCTTTTGCGTCAAAACGCGTCACAATTTCGTGCAACCTAAACAGTAAACTCCGTGCAGGGTTGACAAAGACATCGGGAATTTTGAGAAGAACGATACCAGTCGCGGAGAAAAACTGGCGGCGGTCGAGGAACATTCCGGCGACGCTGTGGTGGGTGTTTGATCAGCGTGTGCAGCTCCCAAGTACTGCTGAGCAAATAATTTTGACATCAACTTCCCTTTTCAGTGTCTCTGCAGTGATTTTTTGTCCCAGGCCAGTGGCACCCAACAACGCTTATTCAACAGCCTGTTCTTGCGCCACAGGTCGTTTGCTAGCGGCCCGTTCCGGTTGTGTACATTGCATTTCGAGACCGTTGACGTGAGCAAACAGATGCAACGCCTTTACACAGGCCAGCAGTCTTTGTATTATTTTTCGCGTGAGCGTGGACTGGGCGTATCAGGTTGGAGAGTTCCGCTTTACGTAGCGACGTGCGAAAGGTTTATTGCTCGGTGATGCGTTTTTTAGGCACCAGCCTGAGTAATTAATTTCATGGAAAACACCTTTTTTTCCCTTGCGAAGCTGAGCGCGAGTGCCTGTATAAAGCGAACAATATATTGTGTCGTCTCTACTATTTCAACATCGAAAATCAATTTGAATATAGACTAAGATTTTGTGAGGTGGGACTTCCAGTTTGTGCGTTTTTTGTTAATTTGGATTATTTTCTCCCACCAGGCCAAACTCAGCAGGTTTTTCTAAATGTCGTCTGGACAAAACAATGCTTGGTTTTGGACAGTAAACGAAAAGCAGGCATTGCTGACGTATAGAAATGACTTTGAAACACCTGAAACTCTCACCTATACTTACTGGGCGCTCAGAAACGTGGAACGAGCGATAGAAAGCTTGCTGAAAGCAAAGACATATTATCTTCAGTTAAGCAGGCAGCGACAAAATGAGCTTGTGGCTTCTGAAACATCAGCATTCAAACATGAAGTGATATCGAGAATGTAGCGTCATTGCAATGCATGGTTGCTCCATGGAAGCTGATGGTAAACAAATTACAAAACGCAGAGCCTGCGAGATCCCTCTTTGCCTAATATGCAATTCTATTAATTGCGGTACCATGAGAAACTTTCACTTGGATTGGTATAACAGTGCATATATTAGCATCAATGATTAAAATTGGTCGCCAGTTTAACATCAACATCATGTTTGATTGCGTCATTCAACGAGAAAATTCGCATCCGAAACAAAATGTGAAAATGTATCAAACTATCGAAAATGTTTTGGGTTGATCTTGCGCAGCGCGGTTGCCTTCTATAGATGCGACGTTTTTTTGCCATTCAACGGATTTTTGCAATTGAACTCGCCTGAACGTGTTTCTTCGCCTTTACTTTGGTTGGGATTCTGCAGCTTTTTTACCAATTGAAGTTTGGAGAAAGCAAAAAACATATTTAATTTGAAGCTTCACATTAGCATTCGATTGCTGTTAAGGAATGCTTCAACAATGGCGTATCTATAACGTCGATCGATTATTAAGCTAACTTGCATGCATTGCAGAATCGAAAAAATGATGTAAACCTTGGAAAAGACGCGAAGACTGGTCGAGTACTTTCAAGCGGCCAAAACTCGCCGTTTTCAACACAGCCAGTAGAACTGCACCGTCTTCGCCAAGTCGACAGGATCCAGTTACTCGATCTGAAGCGACATAACAGCTCATCGGGCAGCGACGACGACAGGAGCTCATCTCCACGCTCTCCAGTAAGAACAGTTTGCCTATGTAAACAAATGCGCAGTCGTAGGTCATCGTTCGTTGTCGCTCTTAGCTTTTCCGCACCCGGATTTCGAGACAGTCTTCATAGACTTTATAAAATAAGTAGAAAAAAACAGGATAAAGGGCGTCGGAACGATTTTTCAACGAGGGAGGACAAGTGGGTTTTTACGAGGGGGCCCAACAGTGGTGAAATGTTATTTTACCAACCCGAGACTAAGAGTAAAATCTTTTTCTGGTAAAAGTAAATAGGAAAATATAAAACTTCAGAATCCAGTGGCCCTCCCACCTCCTTCCGACACTCATGACCTGGGGAAGTTTTGTTATTTCGAATATTTTGTGAGGTCCCCTGAACGCAGCGTGAAGTGTTCCCTTCAGGTTTCGTTTGCGAAACACAAAAGCGAACGGAACAGTCAACCACGATGCTATGCAAATAATACAATCTCCGGATTGCCTTTTTTCCAGTAACGGGTAGTAGCGAAGAATTCTAAACAATGAATAAATCAGCTGCACGACGCATCTCACATTCCAAAGAGCACTTCTTCAGGTTACCCAACCCGTCCAGACCAGAACCGTCGCCAGAAAGTATTCAACAGGGGGGCTTTACGTTTGTTCAGGGGGG
>Ga0210059_1003169_pt1 | contig 26193 bp, 12 predicted proteins | sample Ectturendosymbi2_FD_188042 | JGI IMG/M metagenome (GOLD analysis project Ga0210059, IMG submission 188042) | Ecteinascidia turbinata endosymbiont from Florida, USA - Sample 2 (SPAdes) (version 2) | ecosystem: Host-associated > Tunicates > Ascidians > Unclassified | place: Key West, Florida... | reverse complement strand
CATCTTTCTGCTTCGGAGACGCCAGGACTTCGATAAACAAATTTAATCAGGCTCTACTGGCGCTAAAAACATAAAAACACGTTAAAAACTTGCCAACGTTTCGACGGTTGATATAACTGTCTTCATCAGGGCTAAAAAAAGAAATGCCGCGACATTTTTGCCTCGTTTTCTTAGGTTCAAATATTACACAAAATATAATCAAACATTAGTGGTTGGTTTCACAACATTAATCAAATGGAACTCTTATACTCACCCAGGCAGATTTGCATTACCTGCACTTTCGTTGATCCATTTGGGACGCAAAAAGCAATTCCTTGTCTCTAGAATTCCAGTCAAAAATGCAAAAATACTGGCGCACTTTTTGCAATACGCGTTTCAGTTGTTTTTCTGAATCTGAATGACACTCTTCCAATTTGACCAGATGTTTCGATGTTCCACTTGGCCCGAATTTGAATGGAGCTATTGTTGCTTGGCCACAGTTGATATAGTCCAGTGGTTCCCCAAGTAGTCGATATCGACCCCCAGGGGTCAATTGGACCATCCAAGGGTCGATAAATAGTAACGGGGTCGAATCGGTGTCACTGAATGGCCAGGTGTTGAATGAACAACTCCTGGGGTCTACTGAAGCAATGAAGCCTCCAATTCAAAATTATTGTTAATCGGGCAAGGAATGCTAACCTTCAAACCAAATATCCGTGTGCTTGTTGAGTCCCATCAGGCACATCCTTCGCATAGTTGAAAGTGGAAAAAATGGTGTGCTGCACTGACAGTTATGTCTTATGTTATGCTTACACCTATAGTTCTAAGCATATTTTCCGATTGTGTATTATTTTATGATACATTTCAAGTAAAAAGTACTCAAATTTATTTTGACACAAGCTTTCTTTGTATTAGTAACTGTTGGGCTAGGCCACGGGGTCTACAGAAAATTGTATACTTTAATTTGGGGTCATCGTGCAGAAAAGTTTGAGAACTACTGATTTAGTCTGTTGGAATTTACCCAAATTTTTCCAATTTATGGAAACATTTTTAACTTCACCCAAATTTGAATGAAGTAGTCCCGATTTCCTCAAATTTCATTAAGGTTGTTAAAATATACCCATATGATTTTGATTTCATCCAAATTTGAATAAAATTCTTATAATTCACCCAGACATTTCTGAACGTACTAAAATTTTAGTGGAGCTTTTCTATACAGCCCATCTTTGAACAAGACTGTTTGAAGTTGCCCACAATTGAATGAAGCTGCTCCAAATTGGCAAAATTTGATTTGACGGATGGACTTCACCCAAGTGTTTCCGATTAATCTAAATGTTTTTGTTTTCACCCAAGTTTGATTGAAGCTTTTCTCATTTGCCCAGATTTAATCGAGGCTGTTGGACCTTACCCAAATGCTCCTATTTTACTCAAATGTTTCTAATTTTACCCAAAACGTTATTAAGGTTTTTTAGTCTGCCCAAATTTGATGAAGGCTGCTGGAATTACCACATAATTCCAGTTCACTCAAGAGCAATGTCTATTTTGCCATCAAGGGCAAAAAAGAATGGCAAAATGGTCTCAGACTATTTTACCGTTTTGGCCATTATTTTGCCGTTGATTTGGTTGTTAATTTGCCTCAGTTTGGAAAATAGACACTACCTCACTTACATGTGAATCTAGCTGTAAACTTTGCCCAAATTTTGAAAATTTTTGCCCGAATAATGGCCAAATTTTCAGCGTTGGGGATGCGACCGCATCCTCTGCATCCCTAGGCCTTACGCTTATGGTCTCAATTGCTTTGACCAAACGACACGCAAGTACTTTTATATATCATTTTATCAAAAAAGACCTATGATTGTTCAGGCAAATGTGTTAGTAATATCTGCCACTAAGGTCAAGATATTTTGTTAAAAGCTCGTTGGAAAACATCAAGATATGGTTGTTGTTTAAGTAACATGAGTATGAGATGAAAACTTTCAGCTCCACATGACATTACGTTTGATATTTCCAAAAATTTAAGTCGCTACCCTTACCTCCGCAATTTATAAATTTTGAATAGCTATAAATCTTGAGACAAGAGTCTCACAACCAGTTATGCTTGCGGGCTATTCCATGTTTATCAATTCAAAGGTTGGTTTTTCATCACCTAAACTAACAGAGGCACCTATGGCTAATGTGAGGAAATCTTTGCGACATATAAAATTTCGAATCCATCCACTGAGAATTGCTTTGTATACTTTTATCAGCACTTCAATAAATGAAGGAAAAGAAAAACACGGCAAGAATACTGTCACCGTCAAATTCATTCCGACCCTGAAAAAGTTTTGTGCGTTTTCGGTTTTGGAAATTAATTATCACTTTTGATCATTTACGTTTGACAAAGACAAATCATCCACTTTTTAGGTTCATCGGGGGAACTTTTGAAGAAGCAAATTTATCAAGATTTTGCATTATTTATAGCAGCATAACTCCCATTGCCACAATTACCATAGCCACACGAGAGCAAAACTATTTGAGAGGGAAAGTAATTGCCCTATATTTTGCTGTTTTTGTTCAAATTTTCCTTCGAACCTGGCGTATCAATAATGATTTACTGCTCTCATCTCATGTCACAAGGGAAAACAATCCTACAATTTTTCACTTGTGTTTGTTTACACAACATACAAAATTTGAATTCTGAAGATTTGCTAAACACACTGAAATGTTTCAAGTAATGTTTAACCCGATTACTTTCTCCACTGAACTTCTTATTTCTAGCGATGTTTTTGGTTGACACAAGGTAATTTTCATCCCTGCAACCATGACTCCTTCAGATATTGCTGTGACAATTGTTTCATTGTTTGCGAGATGCCCTGCGGAAAAAGTTTTGCTGCTTAGATCTGATCAAGGTCACTGTTGAAAAACGTCTGGTATGTTCACTTTACTCAGATACGGTCGAGTGAACATGATGGTCCCTCGCTCTAAAACCAAGGGCAGATACATTCCTTGGCGACGTACTGTTTCGCTCAGCTGCATTCGAAGTGGATGTCTCGCAATGTGTTTAAACCAGCTTAAAGTATTCCGCTGCCGTTTGATTTCTGAGAAGGTAGCCAGTTTTATGGTGACATCTTCGGTGGTTCCAAGGAACACCAATGTAGCAAATTCAACATCGTGCAGATTCAAGTTGTGCTGACTAGGCCATGTAGAGCAGCTTAATGTTTCCCTGCACTTTTAAACCTGGTGTGAACATAAAGTCTTTCGCAACGTGAGAAAGTAATGACATGTTGAACAGACGCTGGTGGTTGTTTTGCAATTCATGTACTGTAGCTTTTCATGTCGTTCACATGTTTGTGGTGGCCAGTGACAATTTTGCTCAAATTGCAAGTCAATCAAATTTTGTAGGTGCTGATGCTTTTGCTTGATGCATTTCAATAAGCTGGTTCAGCTTCACAGCTTTCTGCCGAAATCTGGGAAAGTTCCGCTGGTTTTACAGGTGAGCTGCTTCAGCAGCAGAAAAAAAAACGAGATAAAAGAGTGCAATCATTGCGTTGATTTGAGAATTGGTGAATTTAGCACTATTTAACAAAAAGGTGAATCCACAAAAACAAAATTGCAGTTTTATTGAAGTATCTGTGACAAAAACGTTTTTAATTACATTTTGTGAAAGATGTAACTGACTAGATGAAACTGTCTTAAACCTGTTTCTATTGACTTGTATCTAGCATGCACGCGCGATATATGCTCTTTTGCCCCAACATAAATTTCAGTGCGACATGTAGATAGCATCTATGGGGCAATGTATGGAAACGAAAAAACTTCATTAATATTATGCACGTGTGATTTATTTACCAGAAATCTAAATAAGCACTGCAGCTCTTTTTAAAAATGCAGTTAGAGGTTTAGCAAAGATGAGAAAGCGCTTTATGATGCAGCTACAAAATAACTTAGATTGAGTAATGGGGAAAAAATTGAAAGTGAGCATGTAATGCTGCATTCTTAAGAATCAGCTGCAAAAACGTCGCCATGTCAAAACTTGCGTCGGAACCTACTGGAATGAACAATGTAACAAAAGCGGTTATTAAATGAAAAACGCAAGAGTTTTAGCGATGTTTGCAAGCAAGAAGAAAGACATTACACTTGGACTGGTACTAAAACGATGCGAAAAATCATACCTTTCAAATATTTTGTGTTTCTTTGTTCTGGCGATACAAATACACCGACGTTTCAGCTAGAGTGTTATTCTTCAGTTTCGGCTTTGAAATTTACTGAACAATCAACACAACTTTAACTGTTTTTCAGTGTGCAATATCGTCTCGATAACGCTGAAGAAAATATTTGATAGGTGGTAAACTGACCAGTTGGATTGCTGAACTTATAAGTGAGTTTATGACGAATTTGAATTTTGCTGTTCAGGGAAGCTCTTGTTGTGAAAAATTTGTGTCCTGTACTGTCATAAAGGGTGCTGTAAGTGATGAACGTACTGTTATCGGATGTTTTGAATTGAAATGATGATGTCAACGAACATATGTTATGAATAAATTGTGCTACACCACTGTACGCATTTACAGCAAAAGCATCCTCAAACTTGAATCTGAAACAGAGAACATATATCACTCATCATGTTTGTCAAGAACAAGTTATCGTAAATACAGCATTTGGTGCAGAGTAATCACGATCTTCCAGAACAATTTGTTCGATTGCGGCCCATTCACAGATTTCTTATTGCTTAAGACCGCATTTGACGATCGGAGCAAATAGTTTCAAGGATAGCCGCAACAGCGCGGAAAGGAACATGAACCAAATTTTGACGCACATCGTTTGCACGTAATCGAATTGTACAACAAATACTGTATTCTCTGGCTGTCGAATGAAACTTACAACAACAGCTGAATCTACACATGACATCCAAATTCGGAAGATTAATCCAGGTGTTCGGAACGTAGACAAGCTCATCAAAAGTTTTTCGAATTAGTCAAAGTTTGCTGAGCGTCGATTTATAACTTCACGCTAAATTTTGTCAGCTGTAATAACAGAGAGCAAATATTCTCTTATAAACGTCGTTGACTGTGGATCACCAAATGTCTTTATTGAAGAGTCAAGGATAAAGTAGGATTTGGCAAACTTTTGGCCTTCTACGTGGCCTGCGGGAGCCTGAAGCTAACCAGAAAAATGAATTGCTTGTTTGTTTTCATGAACCATGGTTTCTATACGTTGTATCATCTTAGACCAGCTATGTCCAACTCGCGGCCCAGGCGAAGGTTTTGTGCGGCCCAGTTTAGGTTTTCGCTGTAGTAAAATAATCCTGCATACTGACAATTTGCCCTTATTTTGATAGTCTTGAATTTGACATTTTTGATGCAGGTGGTCCTCAGTGCCACTTTATAACGTCTGTTACCATTGCAGTTAGGATTCGAACGCTATCAGTACATTAGCTTAAGCTAAATTAGTTTACTAGGATCAAGTAAGTCATTCAATGTGCGGCCCTCATTAATATGTCATTCAATGTGCGGCCCTGGTTAAGATCGTGACTTAATTTTTGGCTCAGTAAACCATTTGGGTTGGACATAGCTGTCTTAGACGACACTGTCCGATAAAAGCTGGTGCATTCCTTTGACTTTCAGTGAGTCAGGGAAGAGGTCATCTTTCTTGAAAAGTTCGTCCGCCACACTTTGTAAAGTATAAATTCTGTTTGCTGTCAAACATATGAGACATACCGCCAAAATAAAGGCAACTAGTAAACTGCGGAAGGAAGCAGCAAACGTTAACACTTTAGCTTTTATTTAATTGCACCACAGTCGCGCTTGATGAAGAATGCAGGATAGGCATGACAAAATGTTGCGAATTAGTTTATGCATCGAAACCAGTACGCAAAGTATCTAATGAACTCGCAATAAATTTTTTAACTCCATTTAAAATTATAATGTTTCTTTAACAATATTGAATTATTTTAACCAAAGTTTTCAAAATTGTGGCTAAATACTCGCATATCGCTTTCACGTGAGTACTGATCTTGTTACATTTATGCAGATTTAGACGGCATTACGAAAGCAACAATACAGCCAACTCTGAGTTTTTGTTTTTTTTATCATAAATGGCAGCCGTGGATGTTTTCTCTGCTGGTCAAAAAATAGTCCGACCACGAGGTAACAATTTCAAATTCTCTTGTTGAATATATTGAATAAAATTTATTGTCAGCTACCTTTTGAATCATTTAAAGTTTGTTTTATTGCTTTGACATGTGTTTGTACATCAGGAGAACTGTGTTTCTATCGAAAACGGAACACGTCTGGGCTAAAAGCAAAAGAACGCGAGTTTTTTGTTTCAAATAATGTGAACTGTTGGTAACCAAGCGCATTTCATGAAAGGTCTAAATCAGACCACGATTTATTTCTGTATGCTTCTAAAGATATGGTCAATTTTGCAACCTATTGTAAGTCAAAAATTTTGCAGAAACGACTACTCTACATATTTGCAAAGAAAGGACATCGCGTGGATTTTTTATTGGTTTGCAGCACCTACTGCACTTTGTCCGCAAAATTTTAGTTTTACAACTTTGATCAAAAGTCTGATTTTTTACCAAAAATGGGCTTTTGAGTCATAATTTTGGATCCAGAAACGCTAGAAAGTCAATGAAGAGCTCGAAAGACTCGGATTATAGCCTAGTTTCCAATAAAAACTTGAACCACGAAATCGGTTCTTTGGATCGGCTCCCAGGGGACGATGTCGTCATCCAAAAATGCAAAAACTATGACGTCATCACAAAAAATCCAAAATCCGAAAGTTTCCAATTTTGAAAAAATCGAACTATACATATTCCGGATTTTCAGAAGGGTTGAACAGCTCTCTAGCTCTAGCGGCTGGCGAGTTATGGTCACAAACGTAGCTGGCACGATTGCAGCTTTCGCGGACGTTGAAGGATTAAGCTAGTAGGCTGATCAATGTCTTTAAAGCTTCACAATAGCTCCTAGAGCATTTTAAGGCGCACACCAAATCATTACCCCCTGTATTTCGTACTCCGGGCCCCGAAACGTGATCTGGAAGTCAATTTTCCTAATCTACATTCTTTCCGACCTAATTTTCCCCCGAAAATGACCCAATCCGAGTTTTTTTGACAGGATTCTGTTTTTGGATATTCCTGCGGTCGGCGAAGCGCAAAATCCGGATCGGAAAGGCTAAGCGATATGCGGGGAACGTGTTTTTTTATTTTCTCTGAAAATTTCCAAAAAGTTGTAAGGTAAATGCACATGTGTGGATTTTTCTCAAAATTTCAAATCTAAAGGTATATTTTTGTCAAGTACATTAGATTCTTTGCTTTCTCATGCATCCAGGGATGTTTTCACTGGCTCTCTAGCCCGATCCGTTCAGGAGGTGTGACTGATCAAAGCACGTCGGAACAAAAAAGTGGCCCGCGGGGGCCTTAAAGAGGGCTGCCCCTGAAAAGGAAGGGGGGCGAGACAAGTGCCTCGCTTGCTTCCCTTTAAGCAAAAGGTACTAACGATAGAAAGCTGAGGCATTCAGTTTCTTTCCTCAACAACACATTAATAAAGTTTTTGTCTCGACAAATCTTTTCACTTGGAATTATGCTACACCGTCCATACGTTACGTTTTTGATGACATATTTCTTCCATATATCATATACAGCAAAACTCCCCATGACAAACATGTGAAAAATTCAAGTTACCCACACGTGCTCTCAAAAGTGGTACTGACATAGGGAATTAAAAAAAAATTTTGAATCGTACACCAGAGAACAGAGAGCAAATGAAGATTTATGACACACTGTTGCCATATGGCAACGCTAGTAGAAGACGTTTCTACACTTATTTAGCCTTGCAGATCAAGAGATTAAAGACGCTGGATAGCGTTGTGTGATCTACGGTTGGTTCACGTGTGAAGAAGTAGAGGATAAGAATAAACATGAATCAAGAGACATTAAGGCAAAATGAAACCAGTACATCAGATTTATTTGTCCTTAATATTATTTTCGGTTGTTCAGGTCACATTTTAAATGACGGTGACCTTGGCGTGGATTATCTCGGTCATTCAGTATACGCCGAGGCTTTGGTCAGAATTATAGCTGACGAAGATCTGAAAACACCTTTGACCATCGGATTGTTTGCAAGATGGGGGAGTGGGAAAACTTTTCTTTTACATCATGTTTGCAGTAAGTCGGGAAGATTATAAAAACATTAAGCCTCTCTAGAGTAATAACACAAAATGTTATTTTTCTTGCAGATCTTTTGAAACGAAAGCAAATTCAGGGAAGCTTGGCAGCTTTTCGCATGGTTAAACCTCAGACACAAACACAATTTTCCCTGAAAATATTATATGTCTTCCTAGCAGCGGTTGCATTCGCTGCGAGCGGTATTTTGACCATCTTTCCAGCATTTTTCGAAAATGTTGTTTCTTGCGAAAACCGCACAAAAATTCAAAAGCTCAAAGAAACGGAAGTGGAAACCACTTGTGGTGTAGGAATGAACGGTCATCAAATTTATTCACTTTGTACCTTGGCCATGCTAGTACTTTTTTCTGTAATGGTTGTTGTTATTATTTCCGGCGAACGCGGCTCAAGCGCTAATCTCCTCACCAATTTCAAAATACTCGGCTTAGCAGCCTTCGTTAGGCTGCCCATATTGAAAACCAGAAGAGCGGTTTTGCGAGAGGATGAAGAAAACTTTGAGTACGTTCTTACTACTCAGAACTTGGATCGGAATTCAGCAACAACACCGAGTTATAAAAACTCACAAAGTAACGGAACGAGGTATGCAAGTGGATCGAATTCGTGTGGTAGTTAAGAATATTAAGTCAAGGACGTGGAAGCGTAGGAGAAGATATAAGAGAAGCTGCACTGCGTAATGAAAAATCGGGTTGAGATTTTTGATTAATTTTTAGCGACCATGCACATTGTTACATTTTTTATGCGTTGTATCGACTTTACCTATTTATACTTGGTAATTTAACACTTTCAAGCTTAAAGTGTTGCCAGTTTACACATCTAATACAAGCATGCATAGATAATGGTAATATTTTTTAAATTTTCCATGCAATATGGTTTTAGAGGGTGAGATTGTACCAACCTATATCGAATTAAGGATGTTTCGGCGTTTGATTATATGAATGCAATAAGAAACTTTGTACACGAGGAAAACTCTATTCAGAATAAGGCTAAAACTCTTCACCTGAATCTAAGCAACTAGTCTCGAAAAGGCGACGAAATCGAATGAATCATGAAATTCTTTTTAATAGAAAATCGATTTCACGTAAATCTACGCATCCTCAATCCAGAAATCTTGTTCAAACTGAATCTATTATTCTAGCAATTGATAACCTATCTCGAACTATGGATACTAGGAATCTTTTACTCTATTTGAATAAGGTTTCAAGATTGACGATACGTAGAATTACGTGAAATCGATTATATATTTCAAAAACATATGGTGATTGGTTCGATTTCGTCGCCTCTGCGGAAACTCGATTCTTGGAAAGAGGTAAGTGCAAGTCCACATCATCGCGAAGTCATGAAAGCAGAGCACAGTCGACCATTCCTTGAACGCTTGCAGCAAATCTAGACCTTTTACTTGACCTGATTCCGATGCAATTAATCCGAAATGAAATTTTGAACCGCTTTTAATAACAATTTTTCATTTTTCACAGGGCTGCTTTAGCCCTGCTCAGGTTATGCAGTTTTTGGCTCAAAATATAAACTTGCCCGTCAAAATTCAACATTTAGCTTTGCCTACGGCAACCACTTGATCTGATGAAATAAACCACAGATTGGTGATAGCAGTGACGTAAAATTAGATCTTTTTAAAATCAAAGCAGCCCTCTAGCGGTAACCATTTTTCAGTAAACCAACTTAGAAAAATACTGGAGCAGCCTACAAACTTAAGCCACAAGCGTACGTGTTAACACTGTTTGCGGGTGCAAAAGTGGTTCTTTCAACGTGTAGCACCGCTGTCCTAAACGTTTTCAAAACTTTTTGCTTTTGTCAGTGCGATCTACAAACGACTAAAAAAGGTGATCAACCCTCTGCCCAACTTTAACAATTTGCAAAATTAAAAAAGTATCGAAACATCTGGAACACTTCATCTACTTTATATCACCCTTCTCCCGTTTTTTCATTTGTTTTTTCTCATTTTACCAATTGTTGCGGCCTTCTTGCAATTTGCAGATTGGGAATTGTACGGCCTGTCGTGCCCTGTCGCCTCCTGCAGCTATTGCAGTAAATTTCCATAAATTTTTTTAACGCTGCAACAAATTTTCTCTTATTCACTTTTGACATGCCCTCTTATAAAAAAAATCATATCCTCTGACAAAAAAACACATCTGTTTCCGTAATCCCACTCGGCGAAAGGTCAGAAGTCGGATTTCCAGCCGCCAATCTGTACTTCGGCACTCCAGAGTTAGGTGATATCGGCGATCTATTCATTTGCACACTGCTTACAAACACGAAACTTGACAGTGAGGAAATTTCCAGGCTGAAAGATCTGCACTCGACTGATAAAAATGCAAGGACCGAAATGGTGCTGTATTGAAACCGAATATTTTATGAATGTGCGCTTTGCATTTTATGGCATTCCGATAAGTTTTTTTAAGTTCAAACTTAGCAAAGCTGTCTAATTCAACAAATCTGTCTAAGCAGCTGACCATCAATTATCCAGATATATTTTTGTCAACTTCAACGCGTGGACCTATTCGAGCAGTGAGCATTTATGGGCTGGCATCGCAACAAAGCTTTCGGAAGCCATTGAAGAAGAATTCGGAGTGCTCACGGCGCGAATCTTCCGCTCCTTTGACATCGCAAGCATTGCTCCTGATGTCGATAAAAGTAATGAACACGGCAACAGGTTTTTTGCAAAGGTTTCTTTTGAATCAAACTCGGAAGAAAGTCAAACGTTTGAAGAGCTTCTAGAGGACTTTGGCGTTTTAAAAGTTTGCAGAAAACGTCACGAAAGCAAGGTGCGGTTAAAGTTATGTATTACAAACTTTATATTTCGTCCTGTGATATCCTAATACAATGACAAAAGACATAGACCTTCTCATTTATCAAAACAAAAGGAAATCAATTTCAGAACGTACATATTTACGTGCTTACGGCATTTTGCAACTGCTCCAAATTGAATTGTCAAAAAACAAGGGGAGTTTGTTCTGTTCGTCACATGTGGCCTCACCATCCACGTATAACCTTTATTAATAGATAAAGCTGCTTTATAACGATCATGAAAATTTTGTCTGTGCAAATCGGTTTTCATATCAATATTTTTCTAATCTAATTTACGTTGATATGGACTGCTTCAGCTGGGTTAATACGTCAACATATATATATTGTGTGTTGCGCAGAACTGTAAATCTTCATTCGTTTTACCTTAGTTCATTATTGAAAACTTGAGTTTTCATTATTACATGGCCTTCAAGAAAATTCACGAAACACTAACCTGTAAGTTGCTTACAATACTGTCTTTAATGTTTTCGCTCTATTTTTGAAGGTGATGGTTAAAACCAAAAGTGATTTTTAGAACGTTTGTTAGTTTTCCAACAAATGCTTTTCATTAATTGAGCCGAAATTCCTTAAACTGATTTTCATCAAGCTTGGAATACTAACATTAAATGTTCCTTTTATGGCAAACTTCACGGAAACCAGTTTTAAATTTATTTGCAAGTTATTTTCCGTCGCTATTGAGTTTTACGTATACATTACTTGCAGTCGGGTAAAATCCCTTCCTCTGATAGCTCCATTGACGATGACCACTGGTGGATAATCGAATACAGCAACCACGTTGAAGCTATAGACGCTGCAGAATACCTGAAGACAAAGGACATCCCAGTATCAACGATAGACCCCCAAGAAAAGTCACCACGTGCACCATCAGGAGGAAGAGAACATTGCATAGACATGACAGTGCTTACCAATGCAAAGCAAACACCTCAAAGTGGCAAAGAACCGTTATTGCCCAACAACAATCCAACAGCCACGGGCAGTAAAATACCAAAACCTGTCGATGATAATGTTTCTGGTCATAACGCTGTGACATGGTCTGCTGAAAAATCTACAAAATCAGAAAGTTTCTTCTCTCTTTTCAGAAAGTACCCAAAGACAGCTTTGAATTTTCCAGTGCTCCTTTGGCTGCTTTTGCTTATTTTAGTCATTCTCATTCCTGTTCCACTTGCTCTGCATTCTAACTTGGTAAGTACCAGTATTCTAGGCTACTGTTTTGTCTGAGATTGAAATTGAATTAAGCTTATGGACCACAAAACACGTTTAGCAAATAGCAAGTAGCATCATCTATGCGGCGCTTTCCAACAATTGGAAAATTATTTTTCTCAGAAACGTTATTTAAAGTAAAGGCTTTTCACTTAGGGAGGATTTATCGTCTCAAAATTTGCAGGTAAGTCTTCTCTGCTGGCAGAAAAAGTCTGTAATCTTGCGACAGCAAACATCTGGCAAATAAAGGCGGCAATAACTGGTTCTACTCTTGAGTGCCAGCATGGTATTCAAGACAAAAAACTGAGCCATATGGAACCAACAGCATATGAAACAAACACGGTATGGTACCACACAGCTGATACTTTGTTGAAGAGATATGACGCAACCGCAATCATAAGAGCCGGACTATCTTTGTTCAAAGATGAACTACCTCATGGCTCACCGTCATTTTTTCCATCATGTCTGTAAATCGGATAAACGAGCTGGACGTTGCAAGAGCGCAGTCGCCTCTGGCATATTCGGTACTTCCACAAGCCAGAAATAACGACTGTGCTTACAAACATATTTCAGTTTTTAGTTGGTAGAAGCAGCAAAAGTTCGAACTTCAATAACACAAGAACATGTTATATGTGTAATGAATTTCTGCCGCAAAGTGGCATAACTAACCGAGTAATGTGCGGCAAGTGTCCTTAAAAAGTCTCATACTTTGTTTTGGTTAGGTTACAGATGAAAATCTTGCTCAGTGAGCGCCATAAGTTTACACAATATTTGTACTTGGTCTCCACGGTGAAACTTAAGTGAACTCTTTGTGCAGGCCACTGTTTTAAATATCTTGTTGATGATATGCCTTTTCATGAAGTTCTGCTATTTACATTTTTTCAAGTTTAACAGAATTGTTAGCTCTGATCCAGCAAGTCAAGACAAATCTAGATTACAAATGTGCACCTTTAATGTAAAGGGCTGTTTATATTATATTCTTTTGTAGGTTTCGGAAACCACGCCTATTGTTACAAGCTTTCTTGGAGCAGTTGTGGGATTATCTGCACTCTTCCCTACGTTTTTTCGATTTTTATGGGCCATGACTCACTCGCAAACCTCTCGCATTACCTCTGCACTTGCTGGAATAAAACAAAGTATGGCCAGTGCTTTGGGAGTAATGGAAAAAGTAAAATATGAGGTAGGATGAGTTTATCTTGCGAAAAGACGCAAATGTGGCAAATGACCGCAGCATAAGAGCCAGGGGGCAGGATGCACTTTGAAGTGTCGCACAGCGTGAAATACTTCATACATTTAACTCGACTTCGAATTAGAGCAACTAGAAAAAAAACTATTGTAAACATTAACCAAGTTGCGTGTGTGACGCAGATTGACGTCATTACGAAGCTTATTCGTTGCGCTGAAATTGCCCATCAACATCGTTGCAAAGTCCTCATCACCATAGACGATTTGGATAGGATCCCACTGACGAAGGTACAGCAAGTACAACAAGCATAACGAAATTAGGCCGCGGATGCTGAACTTTTGTGACAGTGACTTTATGCGCAGCATGGTACAACTGAGGAGAAATTTAACTCATTTTGGGTTAAAAATTCACATCTAATTGTTCAGGTGAAATCCGTACTAGAGGCTGTAAGCATTTTATTGAGCGACCCATCGTCACCGTTCATCTGCATCGTTGCTGTCGACTCACGAATAGCCGCAAAGTGCTTCGAGGAAGGAATGTATGAAAACCTTAGCGAGACAAACGTTACCGGATACGAATATCTAAAGAAGATCATCAACCTGCCGCTCTGTTTGCCCCAGGTGTTTCTTTTCGTTGATTTGTGTTTTAACCGCCATATGACTTTAACGAGATCAAGCATTTACGTAGCTTTGTAAAATGGCCATCAAACTCAATGGTCCTTTCCGACGATTTGTGCTTGTTATTTGCTTTTGAAACACCTGCTTTAAAAACCTATATATATTAAACACAGAGCTATTGGAAGTAATGGACAAAAGCATTTTTCGGAGTACTATGCATTCCTACAAACTGAAAGATTTGTCACATTTATAATTACAGGAATGACTCTTTTTCAAGTTCATATCAGAATGCCAGTCAAAGTTGAAAGTAATGTTTGCATCTGTCCACGTAAATAATTTCGGTAATTTTCAATACCCTGTTATTACGAAATGTTGTTGTACGGCTCAGGTTGAATAAATTTTTCGCTGTCTTGTGCAGGTAGAGAAAAAGGGAAAATATATTGAAGGGCTTGTTGATCAGGTGGATGAGATTCAGCATTTAAGCATTCGAGGATCACCTGATAGTGGTAATGCTTGTTTTGGACTGTAGGCTTAAGGTTTTGTTTATTGCTTGTTTAACGGGAGGTCGTCCAGTGTTTACTCGGTATACATGGGCTTACAGGACAAAAAGAAGATATAAAAGATAAAGAGCAAAACTAACACCAGGGCTTTTTAAGGAAAAGGTTAGGGAAAAGGTTAGGTACCCGGTATGGACCGGTAGGGACCCGATTTCTCTGATTGTAGGGACCCGATTTTCTCTGATTCTAGAGACCCGATGATAATTTTCTCTGATTCTAGGGATCCGAATCGGGTCCCTAAAACACCTTAAAAACTCCCCGCTAACACAAACTTTTACTTGTCACAAAAACAAAGAACGCCTGGCTAGTTTGATAAAAACTTGATAGCGAATATGCCAACGCTTATCCACAGCTTCTTTCATATGCTTTGTTAGCCAACGATGGATTCCTTGCACAGCAATTTCATAATCTAAATACAGCCGACTAGAGTTTAACATTTTTATATAAAAAGTAACTTGGACGAGACATTAAGAACGAAATGCTATCTGAATCAGATGCATATTCAATGATGTGTACACTGTGCAGTATTGCGCGAATCGTGCCAGCTTGTAGCATTTGAACATGATTCTAACTGAAAAATTGTGATTAGAAGAAATTTTACATATATTTCAATTTCTCTTTATGTTCTGCGGCCAAATATTAAATTTTCAAGAGATTTTTTAACCGGTGCAATGCTTATAGCAAATTCTGAGGAGTCCATTTAGGCAAAACACAGGCTGACAGAGAGTCAGCTAACCTTATTTATGTCGTAACAGCACAACCGCACAATGCGTAATTTTTAGCGAAAATATGGGCATGTTCATGGTTCCCATTTCACGGACAAATCAATAGAAAACTATAGAATATCGGTTAATTTTCAAAAACGTTATAGTTAATTGACAGAAATTGTAATATTTTTAAATGGTTCGCGGCCCTCTTTTAAGAGGTCCCTGGCTCACCAGTGGGCCGCGGCCCACTGATTGGGAAGCGCTGTTTTCAGGTGTGATTGCTTTTGTGATACTTTAACCTGCAAGTCAGTTTTATGTACAAGTGACTTCGAGCTGGTTTTCTTCTAGAGCAGAGGCTGTTACAAATTCAGTACCCGTTTTTTTTTGGGTAGCTTCTGCTGAACTTAAATAAGACCTTGTTCGTGCTCTTTACAGCATCTCATAAAACAAGTTGGTTGAAACCAACTGTTGCGCTAAAATTTAAAGAAAAAATACATTTTTCCCAGGGGCATGCGCTGATGCAACGACGTGATTGCTGTTTTCGCGTCGCAAGAATTGAAACTGGCCTTATAGCAAGAAATGTTCAGATGTTCAACTACAGTATATGTCCAAGGGTTTCGAGAAGCATTTGTGCCACTAAATTTGCGTTGTAAATTTACTTTATTATCAGGGTATAATCTCTTCTTATATGAACCTGTTCAATCATTTGGTCAAAAATCAGTAATATACTTAAAATTCACGATTCAATGTACAAGCATTGTCTATAGTTGCTGTTCAGCGTCCTGAAAAAGCCTAAAAAAGCACCAAAGAATCTGAATAAATATAAACTCGGATTTTTCTTGATACGGTATTGGCAAATAAAACAATTTGTCTGCATGCGTCTACCTCAGCTGTAAAAACTGGCAAGAAGTTCGCGAAAGAAATAGGAAATTCCATGTTTAGATCGTCATTAGAGGTGAACTAAATATACGAAATTGGCAATTTTATCAATTACTTTTTACTTTAACAGTGGTGGCCAACAGAACAAACTACCTTCATCAACCAGATGGACAATATGGAGCTGAAAATAGATCATTTTTGGATTCAGCCGCAGGTGGTAAGCAAAGCGCATTTTTATAAATTTGGAACATGGCGTGACTATTTTTGAATTAAAAAAATATTCAAGTTAGAGTATTGCTGATTGTTACTCGCTTTAGCCATTGCGGGAATTTACGCGCAGCAATGCAAAAAAATTGATGAGAAATAAAATTTTGCTTGTCAAAGCAATATTTTGTTTCAGATTGCACATTGCCCGATGTCAGTGAAGGCTTTCCGTCACAAAATGGCTTTAGATTCCCAATCGTAGAAAGCAGCGAAAAAGGTTTGTAAAATATCTTGAAAAGTGTATGTCGATTCGAAACGCAGTTGGTGAAATTGAATCTTTTGTGTAATATTTAAATGTCAAATGAAACAGGACTTTGCGGTTCCTTGAGTAAGGTTGTAAAGACACACGTGAAAGTATATTTTTGGTTTTCACTGTCAAAGCTTGATTGGTTCGAAAATGGTTCAAAAATCGGCAATAAACCTTTTTTAGCCTGTCAATCTCCAAATTCAAGAAAAAAGAACCCTCTTCAATCGTTTCAGTTGAACTCAGACTATTTTTTTCAGGTTGAAGCTTAAAAACCGATGAGTGCTCGAATTTTGCTCTCAATTATCAGAAACATTATTTCTCTCCCAATTTTGGTGACACGAATGCGTACACACTTACATTGCTGATATCAGATAAAGATAATGCTTTTAATGTCTTTCTGTCCACACGTTTGACTAAAGTTACTCATTAATTAAGGTTGCCGCTAAACCTTAAAACGTCAAGTAAGCATCCTTCATTTGGAAAATTATTCTTCAAAACCAACAAGTTAATTTTAGGAAACTTGTCCGTAGCTCTTCGCGGTAAAAATTCCAAAATAAAATATTGGGAGAATGTCAGAAATAAACAAGATTCCAGTTACTAGTCAGCCAATAAAATAATTTGTTAAATCATCAGGCGTCTCCATGACAGAAGATCTATTATTGCTAGATCCATCAAAGACCAAAATGATGTCTTACTGAGAGGGCGTCCTTGGCAGATGGAAAGAGTGTTTCAAAAATATTTTGAACACGGTCATTATCACACATCGAACTACAGGAGGTATATTCGGGATAGGAAATTACCACCACTGCAGTCGACGTCTTCCCAGCTTTTAACACTGAAGGCTGGGCAGGTACGTACAGAGATTAGACAGTTCCCGGGGCAAGAAACAACTGTGGCGCTCCATATTAGAACCTAAAGTCTTTCGGGAGCAAATGTACTGTTTTGAAGGAAGTACTTGCGACATTGCTGGGACATTTTGGCGCCCGGGGAATTGTGCCACCCTTGTCCCTCTCGGCACGCCCTTTACGTTGGAAAGTCTGCAGGATGCGATGAAATCCAAACCTGCAATGCTCAAAGCCTTGAATCGAGGAGTTCTTTAGATGACTCGTGCGTTTTAAGTTGCCTGATGTTCTAGAAAGACATGGAAAGATTGGTATATTGGGATGATCGTCGCCAAAAACAAGAAGGGAGACAAGAAAGGATGAAATAACTACCGGATTATCTCTATCTTTAGTTGAGTTTGAGTTGATTTTATTTGGCGATCATTTGGATTTTCCAACACCAAAAAGAAACCAAAGAAATTAGAAAAACGCCAGGGCTCCGAAAAAACGGAAGGTTATCGAGTTGTTCCCTTGACTGGTGGATAAGTTCTATAGAAAGCGAGGTTTAGATCGAAGCGTTGCGTTGACGTGGGAAAGAGTTGCCAGATGAACAACAAAGTTGCACAGGAAGTGCTGGGTCGCAAGCTGTCTCTCTCTGTGAATCAGGTGACAGATCCGTAAAGATCTGGGCGTGGCACAGAAAGTATAAACACAGTTAAAATGAAACTCCGCCCGGGTTGCCATAACCCTTTCGCATCATGTAAGTTCTACAATTTTTTGCAGCGGTTAAAGGATGAGGATGAGTCAGTTGGGTGAGTCATGGAATGCAGCCATCATATTGTAGAATGGAGAGGCTGTGATCTCCTGGTGTTCTGAATGTCCCGCGTTCGAACTTCATCAAACACCAGAAGTGATTCGCAGACTCTATCGCGCTGCTACTGCAAAATAAAAGAACGCAAGCAGCAACACAAGAAAACAAATCACACAATCACAAATACGCATACAAAGAGAAAAAGGTTCAAGTGTGGAAGTCAACGGGAATATATACAAGAGGGAAAAAATTGAGTTCGCTGTTGAAAGAGGACTGAGGCCAAATATGCACTGCGATGCATCAACTTCATTTACTCAAGGCTACCTCTATAATATTTTTTATGTATTTTAGGAACGTTCATACAACTTATACAAGGAGAGATCAGCTCGTAGTCCCAGATTTTGAGGCTAAGTTGCTTTAATGATCTTTTTCGGTATTTACATGATGCTTAGCCACTCTGAAGAATAAATACCTCGAAAAGTGGTGTCGCGGAATAATTGAACCTCAGGTAAAGGATACGTAGTGCAGTTTTCGTCTTTGCAATGCACTGCAGACGACATTTACACTTTCCAGCAAATTTTCGAGACCTTGAGTACGTCAAAGACCTCTAACTTTCTTTCTTCAACCTCTAATAGACATATGACCAATTACATAGGAAAAAGCTGTTGGGGGTTTTGCGGGAGTACTGTGTTGACGGCCGCCTGTTACTGGCCGTAAAGTCATTGTGTTTGGTTTTTGACAAGCTCGTAGCCAGATTCTAAGGTTTGCGGTGGGAAAAATAAATTTTAGGGATGCAAGATTGTTTTGTATTACATGTTAAAAACAAACATTTCTGGGCACCACAAAATTTGGGGGGCACAAGAATTTTGGGGTGCACTGACTCGGAATGCCCACCGTGGCTACGGACTTGGTTTGTGATAGAGTTTATCCATCAATCAGTGGGCAACGATTTGATAACGTTCCGTATTTTTCGGTGTCTTGGCGTCTGGTGATAATATAAAATTTCCCCTAAATTCAAAGACAACAAACTCTTGGTTGAATTTTGTGTAGTACTAGAGAATTGGGCCTGAGTGGCAAAAAATCGCAGATCAAGTTGCACAAGCAATGTTGTAATTTGAACATTCTATTACCTGGCACTTGTTAGTGTTTTTGTTTTTTGTAAAAATGGTACCATTTTACATTTCACCAACTTACGAAGATAAATTTCGTTGCTGGACTTGCATTCGGGATTCGCCTTTACAAATAGTATCCGCGATGATATTGATCTTTTTTTCCCATTTAAATTTCCAATAGAGGACTAAGTAGTACATAGTTGGTTGGGCACGTGCCACCAAAACTGGAAGGCTGGGCTCGATTCCCAGTCTGGTCATGCCAAAGATATCAAAATGGTACTTGCAACATGTCCAGACTCGTGCTCGGCGAAGATGGGGCAAGGAATCGATCCAAGCGCGGTGCTGTCGTTGACTCGCCAGCAATGCAGCATTCATTGCGAAAGCAGCCGCGTGGCCCACGGCGCAAACAAGCGGAGATGGGCCCCGGAAGACCACTCGTGACACTCCAAAGGGAGTAAACAAACGAGTAAAACAAAACTGAAACGAATGGAACAATTTCCATTACACGAAAGCGTGTAAAACGTGTTTAGCTTGAAAGGATTTGGATAACGAGGTCCAAATCCTTTAGTTCTGTGTCATGTTAAGGCAAGGAAGTTGTCTTTTTCGATTGTCACTCGTTAAATTGGTTGATCGTCGATCAACCTATTTAATTATCGTTTGGCCTGCTGGCAAATATACTGCATTGCCAAGGCACATAAACAGGCTAACTGCAGCTAACTAGCAAATTGTTCGGTCTCCAGCGCTTCCATGACGTATAAATTGGACGGAAATTTGGCGCAACAACTTTGTAGAGGCAGTTATTGAATGATTTAAAAAATCGAAGCAAAAATTTAATGAAGAAGTGACAAACTGCATCGGCTTCGAAGAAACTTAGCTGTGCTTCTGCTTAGAACAATACAGCATTTCGTTATGCAAGAACTGAAACCTGAGGTATTTTGACGCTTCTATTTTTCATGTGTGAGGCTTCTAAAAATCAAGTGCACATGCGCATAGCATAAGGAAACATTGCTCAAGATCCAGGGCATCCATTTGAGCTCAGAGACTATAATAAAGTCACAAGACAAAATTTGTGGCTCGATTTAACTCGACAAAAAGTGCAACTGATATGAGCCAAGAACTCTGTAAAACCTGTGACTCAGTTTGATTTCTCACACCTTGACGAATGTGACTTGGGTCAAATGGATTCGCTAAGATTGTGAATAAATGTACGCGATCAGTGGAAAATAGAGATATCACAAACATGAACACGCGCTAACGTTTTTCTCAATTGAATAAGTTTCACATATTTTCATTATGTGCGAAAAAGATACCAACTGAAGTTGCTATGATTAGGGTTGTGTGTTTTACGGATGCAATCTTAACTGATAAACCAATACGTTCATCATGATGATTTTACACTGGAAAACAAGAACTTGCTCAACGCTACTCGGAAATATTGGTAATGTAATCTTGCCAAAACATTTCAATGAAATTCGGTTAATTGCGTAAATGCTTTGGCCTTGATTCAGAACCTGTTTCATTTTTTACTTTTAGAGATTATGCTCTTTTATTTCCGACTTCTCTCTGATGAACCTTTCTGCTTTCAATTTGTAGCGTGGTTGACTATACTTATTGAAATTTTATTGGCATTTTCTGATTAGACAACTGAGCTGCAGTAATAAATTTCTCACATACATGGTACAGTGGTGTAAGAGATGGGGGTGCAGATGTGCAAGCGCACCCACAAAAGTTTTGGTTTGTCAAGAATTTGGACAAATTCTCAAAAAAATAAGGCAAAAAATTTGAAATTTTTAAACAATATAAGCGAAATTTAGTTTGATATTGAGTCAATAAATAAAAGTTTATGTTGTAGAAAACACATTACTGTAAACAAATCTCAAATCAACAAACTGTTTCTAGTAATTCCTGCTTTAGATTGTAAGAGTTGGTGCGTAACTGACTCGCTTGAAAGTTTGGGCCAAAGAAAGTACTGTATTTCATTTATGTATTTTATTAATTTACACCGACGTAATCGAGTGTGCTGCAGGGTACCTATACTTTATATTAGTAAGAGTCCGTGCCAGGCAAATGCAGAAAAACTTTTGTTTTTAATTCTAAGTACATTGCCGGGATGAACACATTTTGCCATACTGTTTGTTGCATATAGGTGGAGTTGTACAGACACTTTTGTGAGACTCAGGGCATCGTCATAATAGAAATAATATGGTGCATTTCCACATATATGTCTCCAGAGAAGGAAACAGCTTTAGGGCTACATGAGCTACGTGTGATGTTCCTTGCTGTCAGCAACAGCTGGAATGTGAATGGAAAGCCAAACTTCAGAACTGTGAGGCAGATGCTCAGGAATACTGAGCCAGCTGATATCTGACAATGTTGGTGCACAGCCCAGCGTACTTTTATCAGTTAGGTTATTAAGAACAAAATTTCAAGTACCACATTTTCGTTTTAAAGTTTCTATGGCAATTTGGTAGAGGAAAATATAATGTACCAACAGCTACGGAAAATTTGTTGAGAGAAAGTTGTCACACAGAAGTTTTCCGGGCAATTTAGTGAAGTTTGGCCAAAATATCCTTTGTAGCCCCAAAAAATTGTCGGCTTCTGCACTTATGCGATGGTATGCAATCGCATTTTTGAAAGGATTGAAGTGATCATAAACGCTCAGAATAATGAAACAGGAAAATGAAATTCTTTGAAATGCGTTGCTATAGAAATGCGGTGTGAGTATTTCATTTTTAATTTTTAAGAAATTAGCTTTGTTAGCTTCGTCACTGATTGAGTGTTTGTTTGTATTGTTGAAAAGAAATCATGTACGTATAGTTTGAATGGGTAAAAAAAGCGGAGAAACAAAACTATAGAAAATAAGCATATAATATGTAACGGTGCAAACATCATTGCTCGTGCACTGGTATCTTTTGCGATAGCCAGTAACTCGGATTTCACTGACAGAAGCAGGCTACGTTCTGGAAAACAAAATCACCTGTAGTATACATTTAGAGCAAAATCGCCTAAATTGTCGTTTTCACAAGTTATGTTTAATTGATCTATTTCTACCAAGGAGTTCTGGTAATTTTTTTCTAGAGCACAACGTTGGCGCCGTTGACGCAAGTGATGCTTCTCCGAATGACGAAGGTATGCAACAAGTTTATTTTCACGAAGAATTTCTAAATATTGCAAAGTTGGTGTTCGGTGCTGGCAGCTAAAACTGCTGGTAGGCTCAAGAACGAAGCGTCACCAGTTTTCCATTTTTTGGGAAAATCAAAACGTGCAAACAACTCGACCGGGCGCAAAGAGCCCAACCAGTTAGATGTCAAACTGTATTATTTTGAAGTTTGTGCAAGTTTCAAACATTTTTGTAGTTTTGTCGTGTAACAAGTAAATAGCTGTTTTCGAAATTTATTGGTTCGCACATCGATCAAGTACTTGAGTTAAATAATCAATGCTTCATTTCTTGAACGCTAGTGTTATTTTCATCCATACATTTCCTGGCCAACGTTTGTTATCAAAAATCTCCGGTAATTATTTAACAGCTGATTTTTGGTGAAAATCAAACTCCAAATATTCGTCAGAAAAGACAGACAGGTTTCACTAAGGCTTCAGAGAGATATGGCATTTATCTGCGCATGTACACGACAGTCGACGCTAATCTAGCATTAGTATTAGGTCTTGCAAGTTTCGAAAACTTTTTGAAAAGGCTTTTCCCACCCTAGAACAGAACAGTTAATGCAACTCGAGACGAATTTCTATTTTTAAACAGATGGGTTGATTTTTTCAGAAGATGCATATACAAATCATGTTGATATCAAAACATTATTAGAATTTGTTTTTAAATGTGTTTTCCATGAATTGGTTTCAATGCCGCAGAAAGACCTTATACAGTTTTAAGTAATTTCTACGAACCGTTTTTATAAACACAAACAGTTTACAGCGTAACGCATTGATAGAAATTGTAGGTTACTTGTGAAATTTTGTTCACACGACCTGTAGCGAACCGGCCCTCAAACTTGGCCCCGCTTCAGAGATTTAGTTGAGACCTTTCGCGCAACTCCTGCCAACAATCACGCAGCGCAGCTGAAGTTTCGAATAAAACGTGTTGTAAATACGTGAAGAGTGATATTGGGCGAAAACACAAACAGTAAAACTGCCTGGATTTTTCTGGCAGATTACCTGCAATAAAAATGCATGGAATGGTAAAAGACCTGCTTCTGAAGCGGTAAAGTGTCCACACCACGAACAGCTGCTAAGACAAGAGGATAGCGGGCAATGTCTGTCAGGCACGTACGCTACCATCATAGATGAACGAATTTATGTTTCTCAAATCCAAATGCGATCCAACAGCCTTATTTCAAAATCCAACCCACATCCCAATCCGAAAACCGATAGTTACCAAATCCAAATCCTGTTTAAATCCAAAATCTCATTGTTAATAGGCGATATATAATCCAACTAAAATATGTAAAGACAAAAACATAGCTTGGAAACTAATTCAATTTAAGTTATTCTCTACCTCTGCCTCACAGCATCCAAAGTCTTCAAGGTAGTGGCTGTTAGCAGTAATGCAATGAGTAACCCAGTAATGGCGTGTAATATACCAAACTAGAAAGATGTACAGGTATACAACACAAGTGACTCATTGGAAATAGGCTATACATATAAACAATGAAGACCTGTGCCAAATGTTACTAGGTAGTAAGTATTACTGTACTGTTTACGAAACAATCATGCGTCACGAAAAGGGACTGTATCAATGAAAGCCACACCAATACCGTAAGTGTGAGGACATGACAGCAGAGTTGTATCAGCATCACTGGTCATAGTCAAAGCACAATATTTAAACAAACATATGACACAACGTACAATTCCGTCGGATGTAAGAAACTCCACAGAACCAAACTTAACCAATTAATATGTAGTCCCGAAACTGAATCGAAAGATGCAAAGACGTTGAACAGAAAATGATCCAATCCACATCCGGTTAAGCAGAAATTATGAAATCCAAATCCAGCGAAATACTGAAATGCGGCAGGATTTAAACCACAATCCATGTTCATCTCTGGTTACCACAAGCCTTATGTTTAGGACAGGCCTCTCTCCTTCCCAGCAAAGAGATGTAAAACCTTCAAACACGATCGCTACCAATTTTCAGTTTAGTTTAACAACGCTGTATTGCTGCGACCTAAAAAAAACAGAAATTCTGTAAGCTCCAAATGCACTGAACATCTCACGACGCTGCTATAGTGTAAGACTGCGGCCACGAGTCGCTTACTTGTGCAATTCTTACAGTACGTGATGAGCGTGAAACAGAAGCATTTAAGTTCATGGACAGGCAGGCACGAAGGAGACATGAAAAATTCTGCAAAACTTCTATTTTTTGTTTTTTTACAGATCAACTTTTAGATACAGTGGACGCAGCTCCCATCCCACAAGGTATGCAGTGACTGTATTGTGATCCATTTGCAATCCCTTTTTAATGTTTTTTTCACCATTTTATTCTGATATGTAGCTTACATATTAGCAAAATTTCGCGTTTCAAAGGGTATATGCAAGGCATCCTAAATAAACAAGTGAACAGATCAGGCTGTTCACTCTCATCTCCCACTGAAAGTGAACACCCTGCACACAATCGAAGCTGTGCAAGACATTTCAACAAACATACAAAAACATCATCCTGCACAAACTACTCTGATAGCTAGTCAGTTCATTATAATCCGGCAATCGATTCTATCGCTGCTAATTCCCTTAAAATCGGAAAACCTTAAATTTCACGGAGTGGCATGGTTTATGTATGAGCAAATGCGTTTGATGACGCAAAGTGTTTGTAGATGCTCCTACGATTTTCTTGTATTCGCTTCTCTTGTTCACAACACTGCACCAAACGCCTGTAGGTTTTGCGCATAAGTGGTAATTGTCTTCTGCCATGTTATAAAACCAATCATAAAATGACATTGTCAAACTCAATGAGCCCTTTGATTGAACAGCATGACAGCAAGTTTTTGTGCTGTGTCAAAAAAAAGTGAAAATGTTGCAGCCGAGCGACAAGATTGCGGTGCTTTGTAATTGATGAAATTCACCTGCACCTCCAACAGTTTTTTGATTACAAAGGTGGTAGCTTCGTTGAATCTGCAGCTTGCAACAGCGAAGAAGCAGCGAAATCAGCGTTTGCTTTCATGATTAGGAGCATCGTGTCTAAGTACAAAGATGTAGTGCTTGTCCTGCCCACTTGCAAAACAAACGGTAAAGACTTGTTTGCCCTAATCCAGTCCAAAGAACTATCCGGGGTCTAAAGAGGAAGCTGGATTCCGCGTCATTTCTGTCATTACGGCCAACAACGTTATTTAACAGAAAAGCAATATCATTCTTTGCAGTGCCCCCACAGCTTTCGGTTTTTACCCCCATCCTTGCGATATATCTCATCCCTTGTTTTTCTTGTTCGATTCCGTGCACATTTTCAAGTGTATAAGAAACAATTGGATAAACTAAAAGTCTACCGGAAAGTGTATGACGTACCTTTCCGTAAAAAGCGAGAAGGTGCAGTCAGACAATTGCGACATTACCCGTTTCGAATTAACCAATCGAGTAAACATTGCCCAGAGTAGTTTTAATGCACTTGAGCAATTACATGAGCTGGAATGTAACTCGATTGTGAGATATACCTACAAACTGTCTTTTAAAGCGTTGAACCCTTCTGTTACCTCCAAGCAATTCCTCTAGTCGAGTTTCGCGCATTCCTCACGCGTTGATTGGTGCAACGCATTTGATAGCAGCTCGCCACGTGGTCTTGGCTTTAAAAGCGCGTTGTCATGCAGTTGAAGTCTTTTTGGCTTGTAGCATTCCG
>Ga0210059_1003168_pt1 | contig 26194 bp, 18 predicted proteins | sample Ectturendosymbi2_FD_188042 | JGI IMG/M metagenome (GOLD analysis project Ga0210059, IMG submission 188042) | Ecteinascidia turbinata endosymbiont from Florida, USA - Sample 2 (SPAdes) (version 2) | ecosystem: Host-associated > Tunicates > Ascidians > Unclassified | place: Key West, Florida... | reverse complement strand
CATGAGTGAGGATGGTGTTAAGCATGAGTGAGGAACACCAAGATGCTGAGATCAAGTTTATGAAGCCTGCTGGTCCATCTACATCCTTCTCGTGGCCAGTGTTTGAAGATATTTGTAACATACCCTACTCTGATATAATGTTTAAGGTATCTTGCCCACAAATGCATGGACGTGGCCGCACATACAGACTTTCACCTGAAGTAGTTGCAGAAGTAAATGCTAAATTTATGCAGTGATCTACACGTACTGAGATTTTTGCAAGTTTTATCTTTGTTGTGGTGGTTTTTATAATTCCTGTTTTCATTGCATGGTTATCGCTATTCACCACTATCATTGTTTGTGTCATGCCTCTTGCGTGGTATTTGCTACTTGCTACTAATACTTGTTTTTCAAATGAGGTAGAGAGGAAAATCCATCCATATTTGTACAAATATGTTGTTCAAAAAGCACTAGAATAGACAAGATTTTATGCACAATTTCTGGTAACTTAGCTTGGTTGAACATCAGAAACTTTCGAGTTCTATAGCATCAAACAACACCATAGTTGTGGCATAAACATTAAATATCACAATGTGCCTAGAACCGTATCACTGGTCATCTTCTGAGTGGTAACTGCAGTGTGAAGCAGAAATAGCAATACATGCAGTTAGCAATCTTAATTGTTAAATTAGTAACAATAGCAGGAATAATTAAGCTGGTTAATGTTCTTTTGATTTATAGCACTTGCAAGCTTTCATTAATCTTGGTTCTTTTGAAAAAATCACTTCCAAGAACACACAAACTCTCACCCTCAAATTGTGTTTCGGAACCCTGAAGATCTTGTTCAAGATCCCCAAGGGTCTGGGAAACCCTGGTTGGGAACTGCTGCTTTAGGGGCACCTGACAGTGACACAATAATCGTTCTATTTTTTTTCAATGTCCAGTTCATTTTGTAAATGTACCGTATTTGTTCAAGTATAACACGTACCCTTAATTGATTGAAAATTGGTATGCATTTTTTTCGCGGGGTATACAAATAGAAATGTTACCAGTGAAAACACTGAATTGAAGCAGGCAATGCTCAAACTGAACACAGCATTTATGTTGCAACGTCGATATCGTCCTTTATGTTGCAGCATTTTGTATTATCACATCATAGAGCAGGGGTCACCAACCTTTTTGAAAACGCGAGCTACTTCTTGTGTATCGATTAATGTGAAAGGCTACTAGTTTGATACACACTTCTGAAATAAAAATTTTGCTCAATTTACCTTTAATTATTTTAGTATTGATATTCGTTAATGTAAAGACATTGATCATGCTAATGCTTTTATGGAACAGGCCTGCAGGCGACCTGGTGCCCGTGGGCACCACGTTGGTGACCCTGTCATAGAGCCTAAGTAGCGTTGAAACTGCAAGCAGGGAAGTTTATCTACAGTGCATTGTATCCACAGATATCACGCGGTAAAATGCTGACACACTGGTTTTAGGAAGCGCTGTCCCATTTGACAGGAGCTCTGGTATACCAAAAGAACTAGGGCCACATTCTACATCCAGTTGATGCATCTTGCAACAACTGATCGAATTCTAGAAAAGCGCAGCCACTTGTCGAAGCTATCCAACGCTGTGCAAGTGTGCAACACAGATATAGCAGGAGTGAAACTTAAGCGCGCCGCCATTTTGTAATGAAGGCTTAAAGTTCTTCTTTTGACAAAATTTTTTGTCACGCAGAGTGAGTGCACGACCAGGTTTTTGCACCCCTGCGCTATGCTGAAACAGGCTATACGAAATATACCATACTTGCGCGTTCTCTTGCGTATGACTTGTTTCATATGCTCACCTGAACCCATGCGCCCTCTGGTGTAAAGGCATAAAAATCTAAGACCTCGTTTATAACGTGCACCGAACTTTGCGTTAGTGTTTTTGGTATACAATTTTGCGCGTTATACTGGAATAAATACGGTAAGTATGTTATCTCCTTATTGCCATTGAAAAAAAGTGCTAACAACTGAACTTAGCGTAAACTGCCAAAAAGCAGTTCAAAAGACAACTACCCCTATCTTCGCCAAACTATATTTAGACCACAGATTTAGGTAGCAACCACTGAAGGTGCAGCTACTGGTTGGTTTCCCAAGAAAAATTGAGAATTATTGCATGTGTGAGATTTTCCACAACATTTTCCTGAATGTGGCAATTTTGCAGTGACTTTGTGAAGGCAAGTCTTGTCTTTCACACATAGCTCCTAATGTAGCATGCAGATGGATAAAAATTGTTGGTGGTACATGCCAAAATTTGGCCTGTCATGCACAAGTTCTCAATACTATATAGAAAACTGTTAATTCGAGCAGGGTTGGTTTCCTGAAATTATGGGTTTGGGTGCTGTTGTAATGTAGGGTATGAAACAGTAGGACTTTAACAGCTGTATTTGATTACCTAGAACATGCTGCAAAAAGCTTCATGATTTTGACTGGGTAATTATTTTGGTGCTTTGATAACATTGAAAATTGCTATTAGAAATCAGTGTTATTAGAAGCTTCTCTGTTTTAGGTAACTGTCTGTTTCATTCTTTGTGGACACATTTAATATTTCTTACTGTTGATTTTTTGGACTCCATCACCTGTAGTAAACGTGCGATGGTTATTGATGTGTGAATATTTTAAGGGATAGTGATGTTAGCTGACAGATCTTCTGAAAGTTTGGCATACTTGTGTTAGAGAACATTCAAATTTGATAAGTACTTTGATAAAATATATCAGAAAACACATGAAAATGAGATACAAAAGTGATATTGAAAATATGACCTGTAAGCCAATTTTGGTGGGTAAAGCCAAAAGCAATCACTTTAAAAAAATTGCTGAAAATGAGTCTGTAGCTTAAAACAATGGCCCTTTCGTGCTGAAAAAAATGTGTAGTGAAAAGCAAATGTACTACAAAAAAGCAGCTTGTCAAAGTGCTTGCAGGCCATTAAAATAGTTGGTGAGAATGGCAAGCTTGTCCATCAGTGTGATACAGCAACAGGAAAAGTATAGAAAAATGCAAAAAGCATGTGTTAACATCATATTAACAAAAGAAACTGAATTGCATAAATTCCCAATGAAACAATTAAATACAAACTTCAAACAGTGGCACCCAATATGAGTTACAGCATGGATGTGTAAAAGTAGTTGGAGACAGTAAGGAACGTGAAAATGAGAAACAAATAGTGCCATGGTCAACAATTTTGCAAGGATGCGTATTAACTGTCAAATAATATTGAATGTAAGGGATTATAACTAATATAACCACTAAATGTGAGAACAAGCAAAACATTTCATGATATATATATATTTATAAAAACAGAAAAATGATGATGCATATATAACTCACAGGAAAAGTCAGCACAAAGCATCAAATTTAAATGTTTTATGTAACTCATGATTTTAATGTAATGAATGAGAAAGTAGTTTGCAGTACATTGTTGTGTATAATGTTATTGATGATGAAACAATGCTGCTGTGTGAAAAGCATTCTTTATTAAATACAGGCCATGCTCCTTCAGCAACAGTTGTCTTTAAAGGTCTTTGCTGGTGTGCAATTGATCTTGCAAAAGGATTTGGCAAATATGTGATTCAACACCCTAAATCAGGGGTCGCAAACACGCAGGCTGCATGCTGCCTGCAAGGGCGTTTTGTGCAGCCCGCAATGCTTTTTGGGAATTTAAAAATAATTAGCATTTACGTTATTTAGTTTATCCACCATTTAGTTTATAAGAAATGATTTGCTTGTAGCTCATGATACCTTTCACAGGAAAGATGTAAAAGCTGGTTCTAGTATGTTTCAGGTACCATCATTGCTGTGTCAGTCAGCATTATAATGTGACCTTCATGTAGTCATAATTAATGTGGCACTCTGGCTACTTTGTAAGTTCTCATCTGGCCCTCGAAGCATTTTGAGTTTCAGCCCCTGCCCTAAATTACTAAAAAGTTTGCTTTTATTTTCTGAAAGGATCGTTCAGAGAATGAGATGGATGGAGAACAGTCTGTTGGAGACTCAGTAACAAGCCCTGAAAGCAGGCCTCCTTTTGCTTCAAGTCCAGCTCGTGCAGAAGAGGACCTGCCACCGTTTCAAGATGAGAGTGAAGCTGATGCAGTGCTGGGAAACATCGGAGAAGGTGGTGATGAAGAGGGAGAAGAACTTTTTGGTGACAACATGGAAAGGTGCGGGAAGTGTGCTAAACAACCTGATTGTCTCATTAATTTCTTTTTGACCACTTCCACTGAGATTAACAATTTTATTTTCTTACATTACTGTAGTAGATAATATGTTACTTCCATAGTGTAGTTCTATGCAGGTTTGATGCATTTCAGGCTGCACTTGTGTGTTACATTTGTGAGCTATGATTGTCAATAGGGATCAGCTGATAGGTTAACCAGTATTGTGATATTCACTACACACGAATTAGTAAATATTGAAAGTAGGGGTTTCCATACTGTTGAGGTTTCTCTACATGCATCACTTAATTTTTTAATGACTAGAAAATTCACGACTGTTGCATCATGTGGTGAATGCATAATTATATGTTGCAAACCAGCACCTTGTGTACAGGGATTACCGACCGATACCAGAGCTTGATGTTTATGATGCTACTGCAATGGATGATGAAGAGTATGAACAGTTGTCTCCATCAGCTCGTGCTGAAGTCGATCGGATGTTACGAAAAAGAGACCGGGAGGAAGCTCTAGGCCGAGGAAGAATGAGACCTGGATTGTTGTATGGTATGTTATGAGCTCAGTGACTTCTTTTATATCCGATTTAAGCCACACAACCTTTTGGATCTGTGATTCCCTCTTAAGGTAATTGAAACTTGCGCAAGCCAAGTGTTTTTTAAAAAGTAGTTTGGGGTTACACGTTGGGAATGGGATTGAAATGTTGTTCTATCTACGGAGCTTGCTTTGATCATTAGTGTAAGAATTCCACTCACTGAAAATTGACTGGCATCACTTTTTATTGTACAGAAAGTGATGAAGAAGATGAGGTGCCTACCACACGACGGAGGATGGCTGAAAGAGCTGCAGAAGGGGGAGAAGATGAAGATGTAAAAGTTCAATATTATAAAAGAAGATAAAATATTGTTATTTTGCTGCTACTTTTTTGTGTGCTTTTCGGGATTTGTTGCAAGTTCTATCGCAACGTAATTACTGTCGCAGGCCGCATGAATTGTGCAACATCGCTAGCGGGCCGCGAAATCAATTGATTTTATCCTAAATTCTACCTTTATCTAATTATGAGCAAGGCTGGCTTATTTTGAATTACAGTCTAAGTACCTGCTTATCATGCTCCGTTTTGACAAGATGTTGTACTGCAACTTGGGTAACAAAATTTTGTGCGGGCCTTATCAAATGTTCACGCGGGTCGCAGGTCGCCCACCCCTGTTCTATCATTTTACAAGCATTTGACAGTACAGTACCAAGTAAAACTTAATCTTCTCATTCTGTTTCCAGATGATCGAGAGTATAGAAAACTTGGAAGACACGAAAGGTCACACAGTTAAGGAGTGGGTTCAGATGCCAGCTCCGCGTTTTGAAATTTTGAATCGATTCAAAAACTTTCTTAGAACTTCTGTTGATGCGAAAGGAAACAATATCTTTAAAGAAAAAATCAAACAGATGGTTGAAGGTAATTGATGGTTTTCGAAGACTTTCATGAACATTTGATTAGAAGTCATTCAACTGGTCTTGAAATTCAAAGTAGTTAGTTTTATTAGCTGAACACATTAATTGTTTGAGTAACGATGAATTGTTGCGTCTATTCCTATTTGGTTTGTCTGATGCGCCAATACAAATCTCTTTGGCTGTCTTTAGCGCCGTAGATGAGTTCCTCAAATCTTGCGGTAGATTTCGACTACATCTATGTAATATCATGTGTGATTCGTGCTTTCTTGTTTTATTTTTGTTTATATCAGCTCGTCGTGACACGACAAGATTGCAGAAATCAGGCTAACGCCTGTTGCAAAGTTGTTGCTAAATAGACAAAACGTGAAAGCTGTAGTGGGCATAAGTTAAAATTGCTAAAGCCAGTAAATGTGCTAAAATGTTTAAAACAAGCCAATACGACGCGTGCCGAAGTTTTTTATTTAATCTAATCCCGTGCCACACCAGGTTCAACTAATTGGTGGTATTGTAAAAAACGAACGTCCATATTGCAGTAACACAGTTTTTTTTAAGGTGTTTTAGGGACATCTAGAATCAGAGAAAATCGGGTCCCTACAGGTCCATACCGGGTACCACTTTCCTTAAAAAAACCTGCACTAACAGTTATTTGCAAAAACGTACGAAAGAATTTAATGTGCAGAAAGACCACTGGTTCAAAACGTTTTTGTTATCTTTAAAGCAGCAGTCTTTGCTTTAAAGATGTTTTTAGACAAAGTTGATAAAGTTGGCTTCAAAGTACAAATGGCAATAGGCATTACGGAATCTAGCGTGTGAAAAGGCTTGCTGACTTAAATTATGACGATGTAAACGCGATTTTCACCAAATCACATGCGTGCCATTTTCAAACCTCCGACGAGCCACCATTGGCACGCGTGCCTTGCTTGCCGTGTGCACCCCTGCTTTATTGCTTGCATTAACCTTTTGCAGATTCCGTTAAGTGCAATACGGTCAGCGGATGAGGTTGGCTGCTGTTGTTTTTGTCAGCTGCAGCTGAAGTCCGCAATTTACGGCTCCTGTTTTGTTCCAGACAACAAAGAAAGCCTCATCGTCGATTACAACTTGCTGGCCAGTTCCCAGGAAGTGCTGGCCTTCTTTCTGCCCGAGGCGCCGATAGAAATGTTGCAAATATTCGACGAGGCGGCCAAAAGCGTCATCCTCTCCATGTATCCCAAGTATGAAAACATCGCGAAGGAGATCCACGTTCGAATATCGGAGCTTCCGCTCATCGAAGAGATTCGGTCGCTCAGGTAACCTTGCGCTCCGCGCGCGTAGGAGACGAATTTTGAAAAGGCTTGAAATGCATGGCAAAAAAATATAAATTTTAGCTGACCCGAAGTACAGGTTCTGGGAAAGTGTAACGCCAAGTTTTCAGCTGCAGCAAATGTTTGCAGCGTCACGACCCCATGTAACCCTGTGACGCCCTCGAACCGACCCCATATAACCTTGCCACGCCCTCCAACTGACCGTGGCGTAAGTCGCCCTCCAACTGACCGTGGCGTAAGTCTCTTCGGCGTAAGATATTTCTCATCACCAATAACCAACGCCGGTTATTTTGCATTTCTCAAAACATGGTTATAAGACATTACAAAACATAAAACCAAGTAACAAGAAAGTGGGAATAGATTACAGTAGAGGAAATGCACGAAGATTTTCGCATTTTTGCAAAATGCCAGGAGCAAGTATCACCAGGTATTTTCCAGGCGCTGTCACGAAAGTTCTTAGATGTTTTTCGTTCTTGTTGTCGCCGACTGGTCGATTCCTTATCCCCCCACTCCGCCAGCGTGCTTTTTCTTTCGCAGACAACTTCACCTGAACCAGTTGATACGTACATCCGGGGTAGTGACGCGCTGCACGACCATCCTGCCACAGCTACGATACGTCAAGTATGATTGCACCAAGTGTGGCTTCGTCCTCGGCCCTTACTTTCAAAATCAGAATCAGGAGGTCAGACCAGGAGCGTGCCCGGGTGAGTGCTTGGAGAGAGATATTCGGAAATTGTTATTTTTTTAGGTAATTTGTTGGTCATTGACGAAATTTTTTAAGTGACCGAAAAAAATTAAGTCAATTCGGTCATATTGCCTTTTTCCAGTTATAAAAAAATATAACATGACAAAGTTTTTAAGCTGTGTCGGACAAATGACCAAAATGCGAAAAACAAAACAGTTCGGAGAAGGCATTCAGTTTGTGTATAAAAATGTGCCGCTGTAAGCAGTGACGGATTTACGCATAGGCCATGGCCTAAGGCCCCGCGCGGCTCTTTCTTATGACGGCTCAATTTTAACTAAAACTTTGAGAAACTGCGCAGAGACATAACTTTACCTTGAAACGGGCGGAAACGCAAATGTCTACTTAGACTCTTATCAGTACAGTAACCAACAAGACAATATTGTGCATCTGGGCGTGAGAGAAATTCAGGCCGTCTGTATGAAAGCGGTTTCAAGAAAAAGAATGAAAAAAACGGTGCTTAATTGATGTCCAATTTTTCACTGACAAAAAAGCTCGCAACTACGCAAGACCGCCAGACATTGCAAAACTCCGATGAAAAGCAATAATGTCAGTATAGGATCCTAGGTTTGGTTCTTTTTACTAGATTTCCCGTAAACAGAGAGTGGTTGTTGAAACTCTATATGTTAGTTAAATCAGCTAGAACAGTTTCTCGTGAGCTTTACTGGAAAAAACATGTCTGCATTGGGCTTACTTCATATGGTTAACTGTTGGTGTTGCGACAATACTTGGCGGCTCTGCAAAACTTGTCTTCATGCTGTTTACCATCGGCCTATTGCATAGTGGATTAAAACACTATATTTTGTATTGCTTGGAAAATGACAACTTCAAAACGGCATAAATAAGCCCTGTGTCCAGTTAATGGAATGTGCTTGTTTGATTCATGAAATATGTGGTTACTGTTACTTAAAAAAGGGAGTTTACGTACCGACGGCTAGACGATATTTTTGAGGGCGGCAACACGGTCCCGTATAAAAATGTATATATCCGAAAAACAAACCTACAAAAAACGCTAGTAATCACGGCAATTCAACGAAGAGAACTTCTGAACTACACGAAAGAGCTATAAATTCCTAGAAAATATCGCAATGCCATTTGCTCTTTAGAAGAATGTAGGAAAAGCTTTAATTTCTGTTGAAGATCTAAGACAATTGTAGAATCAAAGTCGGCACAACAAAAGATAGATTTTTGAGGGGACACTACACATGATAGTGGCATACTTTCACGCTTTTCAGACAAACGGCCAAATAGGTCACACTTGCGTGGGGCCCCAAAAACTAAGGTGGCCTAGGGCCCCGCGCTCCCTAAATCCGTCCCTGGCTGTAAGATTTTATCGTACGCACAATTTTTCACTGAGTTTCAAACATCACACGCTGCCAAATCGCAAAATGGCGTTTCCTCCCATGTTTTTCCTCGAATGTTTCTGCCGCTGATAATAATGAAAACTTCAAATAAAAGGCAAGCTAAGCATTTTTCAATCTTAATTTGTTACATTACGTTAGCGTGCCTGAAACGGTTTGGATTTGTGTCCAACCCCATTCAACAGTTTTGTAAAACCTATGCGCTGTCTGTTGGAATAATATTGCTAGAGCCAGCAAGCACATTTTCGTCTGTTGGGACTATATTCTAAGCACCACATCCCTCTCTGTGCAGAATGCCAAAGCTACGGTCCGTTTGAGATAAACATGGAACAGACAGTTTATCAAAACTACCAGCGAGTCACTCTGCAGGAGAGTCCCGGTAAAATTGCTGCCGGAAGATTGCCGAGGTCGAAAGACGCCATCTTGTTGGCTGATCTCGTGGACATCTGCCACCCTGGCGATGAAATCGTAAGATAATGCTTTTGTTTGTTTCCTTTGTTGCTAGAAGTTTATCTGTAGCGGATCTGATCATTTATTAGTCGCATGCAACGCGACGGATTTATTTAACAACAATAATTGGCGGCAGGCCTGAGCCAGTGAAAAAAGCTTTTGTCGGGGCGGTTACGGTGAACGCTCTAGTGGCTGTGGATCGAACACCCAACCTTCCAATTGAGAGAGAGTCACGCTGCCACTGAGCTAATCGCCGCCCATGTGGTCGTTTGCTTGCCAGGAAATCACTGGCATCTACAGTAACAACTACGACGGCGCTCTGAACACCAAGAACGGCTTCCCGGTCTTCTCGACGGTCATCATGGCCAATTATATTGAGAAGAACGACGACAAGCTGGCTGTGGCGTCATTGACCGACGAAGACGTCAGAACGATTGTTGCGTTGTCGAAAGACGAACGAATCTGCGAAAGGGTGAGTTGAGTGCCCGCCGCCTTGTGTTGCCACTTGCTTCGCGAGAACAGTTTGTCAAAAGCTTTTGTACGACGATGTCTGACTCTGAAAGACTGGTCTTAGGTGGCAGTGTAAGTTTTAAACTGTCATCTCGGATTCTTCGTGACCCTGAAACGTGCGTTAATTGGTAGATAGCTACTGGTTTTACATCGTTGCTGCTGAGGCGCGGTGAGGTCGTTTCTTTCTGGTCGAGATACTAGTTTCTTGATGCATATATCTCGTTTTTCTGGCATGTCAACTAAGCTATATATGTTCATTGCGTTTGGAAACAAGTTCTTGCAAAGTTTCACTGAAGTGAAGTCCACAGTAATCTTGTATGGTTGCCCGTTTGCGCCATGTGAAAGTTTCGTTTATATAAAAAATTTGTATTTTTGGAAAAAAAATTTCAATTGATAAATTCTTCAAAGCTGAAAATTATGTTCTCAAAAAATAAATTCCAAGTTTCCTGATTTATCTCTCGTTTTTCTGGCGTGTCATCTAAGCTGTAAACTCAATGATCATTGGGTTTGGAAACAAGTTCTTGCGAAATTTTCCAGAAACACGCGTCACGCCAGTCGTGCGTCGCTGTAAAGTGTCCACGCACGCGAGACATTCAATCCTCCTCCCCCTCATGTTGTCGCAGATCATCCACAGCATCGCCCCATCGATCTACGGCTACCAATACATCAAACACGCCATCGCACTTTCCATGTTCGGAGGAGTCTCGAAGAACCCCGGTGGAAAGCACAAGGTGAAAGGTCATAGGTCGTTTTTGTAACGGTGGTGGAAGGTCATAGGTCGTTTTGTGGCGGTGGTGAAAGGTCATTCTTTGTGGTGCTTTCAAGCAGGGACTGCTTGTGACGGTGGTTGTTTTTGATGTAAAAAAATTCAAGATTGCCATGTTATTGTAGTTTATTATTATTATTATTTTAAAAATAGCGCTTATTCCAGATAGTCTTTAGTCTAATGTGTGTTTTTCTAACACTTTTTGATGATCATCCAGATCAGAGGAGACATCAACGTTCTTGTTTGCGGGGACCCGGGCACTGCCAAGTCACAGTTCCTGAAGTACGTTGAGAAGACTGCACATCGCGCCGTGTTCACCACGGGCCAGGGGGCGTCCGCTGTGGGCCTGACCGCCTACGTGCAACGGCACCCGGTCACCAAGGAGTGGACCCTCGAGGCCGGAGCGTTGGTTCTTGCTGACAAGGGCGTCTGCTTAATTGACGAGTTTGACAAGGTGAGCGAAACAGGGAACGCTTTCCCGTCCGTATTTCCATGGCATCCATGCTACAACAGAAATCTTTAACTGCGTGTCGAAAATTTGGCCTGGGCCTTTTCCTAGAATTGCCCACCCACTTCGAGCCGTAATTTGTATGCCGTTGGTGTGCTTGTTTTGTTCACTTTAACCATTGTTTTTTAAAACAGGTGGTTTTCAACCTTTTTTTGTACCGTGACCCATTATAGCAACCCGACGACCCCCATTTAAAACTTGAATGAAGCAAATGTAATACAGCTGTGTACACAAATATCTACTCGTGACCCCTCCAAAAATGATTCACGACCCCTCTGGGGAATCGCGACCCCCAGATTGAAAACCATTGACCTAAGACATCGTCGCAGATTAAAAATAAAGTAGCCAGTGTTGTCCTGCTTTGATGTGCTGCGTGTCACCTGCTGGTGACGTTGGTAATTGTTGATTGTGACGCAGATGAACGACGCAGACCGTACGAGCATCCACGAGGCGATGGAACAGCAGAGTATATCGATATCAAAGGCTGGAATCATAACATCTTTGCAGGTTCGTCACTGCAAATCGGGTTAACGCTTTTCATTTCAAGTGTAGTGTGTGTCTGTTGTTGCACCTTTGTTTCCTGGTAGTTTTCCATCTGCCTTGCACGGTATTTTACAGTGTCAGTTCAATCACAGAATGTAATGTAGCACTCCTGGAAAATGAGTTGAGATGGGTGCTAATCGGTCCTTGTCTTAGTTCAACTAAATCTTGTGCTGAAAATTATTTCTTGATCCAAGAAGGAAACGCCGGGACTTATGTCTACAACAGAAGCCCGGTCAACCGGGGGCATGTTTCCTGAGCCATAGATTGCTGCAGGTGAAAAATTGCTAGCAGTTTGACAAAACTTAACCTTAAATCCCTGGAAAAAATGCATTGACGACCCCATTTTAATCTTTCGGGCATGTTTTTCTCTGTCGTCATGAGAACCCCCCTCAAATCTACAGAGAATGGAGTGCTTCCTTCGCACCCCGTGACGCTAACGCCCCCACTGATGACATGTTTGTTGTTTATACACCATAGGCGAGTTGTTTGAGCTGTTTATATGGCACAGGCCAAACCAAAGTAGCCTCCTCGGCATATGCTTTCACTTTTCTGTTAACACTTCCACGCCAAGGTGATAGTTGTTAATGTCGGCTTGAAAAAATTGTTTACAGATTATTCGAGACTAACCGCCACTCGGCGTGATCTAAAAACTTGTGCCAGTATTAAATTCTTATGTGTCAGAATAAGAACATTGAAAAACAACCTTGAAATAATCAAACCAGTGGTGGAATCCTTTTTTTACTGTCACAGGCCACAGGAATAGTGAAATATCATGGGCGGGCCTCAGATTTTTTACCTTACGATTAAAAATAAAGTACACATGTTTTTTGTTCATTACGCGGAATGAGGAGCAAAAACAGAGACTATCACCCAAGTTAATTTGCTTATCTAGGAGTTCGTTTTATCGCGATATTGTGTTCCACTGCGAGAAACGAAAATTCTAACGGCTTGAAAAATTATAATTGAGATAGCGAGTAATTGCGTTCCAGCATTAGTTAAGGTCTTGGCATCCGCTGCAAGACTTTGTCCATTCTCAGTAAATGCACAGTGGACATCCGTGGTTAAGAATGTTGGAAAAGAATGAATCGCTATCGCAAAAGTTCGATGACTTTCTGAAGGGGGTGTGCCTATGGTAATGAGCATAAATGAAAAAGGATTATCTTCACAATATTGCAACATCGGTGTGGATGTTTCAGCACAGAAAAAATGTTGAAAAGCATGTTTCAGCTGCCAAAACAAAATAGCCTCAACAATTACTCTGCATATGAATAACGATGACAATTACTACAACAAACTGTCTATTTACGCGAGCTTAATTGCAGTGGTGGCATATCATCGTTGTGTTCTATCACGCAGAACTGGTAGCGCAAGGCTGGACTTGCTTGTAACTCTTGGTTCGTCACGCTTGGCCTGAGCTCAGAGAACATCGGTGCCTCCCGTCGTTCTTGCGTCACTGCTATCTAGAACCGCTCCCACCGCACACGAAGCGTGGCCAATAGTGGTGCCCTTGTTTTAGGATCAAGATCGCGATGACGCAGACCAGGGGTCTCCAAACTACGGCCCGCGGGCCAAAAACACATTTTGTCAAAAATGAAAAAATAATGTATTGACGAAATATGCGTTGATTGGGTGGAATGTGACATATCCCGAAACAATCACATTACGTAGTCGTAAAATATCCGGCACTCGAAATGTTGTGCAACAGCTTGTGTGGTCCTCCTCCAAAAAAGTTTGGAGACCCCTGCGGCGTAGACAAGTGAAACTACCCGCGTTTGGAAAACAGGGCTGCTACGACTACCAGGTAAATTATTCGAGAGCTGAGCGTAGATGAAAGGATAAGAAACTGGACCGGGGGAGGCAAGAATCCGGCACAACCAGTGTTCATTGTGTAGTCACAAACGAGTTTCTACTATGGCTACTTGTTTCACGATTAGACCACGTTAGCTGCCTGCAGAAGCAAACGGTGCAACATTACGTGGCGCTGATGGTCGAGTTGAATGTCAACCATCATTTGCTTTTCTGTGGTTGTACCAGCGTTTACCGCTGTATCATCTCCAGGCTGTTGCTGCTTAACACTTGAACGCCATGACACTCATGCCTTACTGTCTTCAGGCAAGGTGCTGCGTGATCGCCGCCGCCAACCCTATCGGTGGGAGGTACGACCCTTCGCTGACGTTTGCGGACAATGTGGACCTTTCGGAACCCATTTTATCTCGTTTTGATGTCCTTTGCGTTGTGAAGGATCAGGTGAGTGTGTTTTCCACCATCGTGAATCCTTGGGACTGAGCGGTGTTTTCGGTATGTCTGCTGTGGTTCTAACGTGTAGGCAAAGACTCCATTTTCTGTTCCAGTAATAACCACTGTCTACATGTTGATGCATGACGATAAAATCTACCCGCCTCCGCACGGCACGAATTCGACTTTCGGGTCTCATCAGTGTATCACAAAGCAGGGTTGGAAACTTGGTCTTGTTGCGGTCAAATTGTGAAAATTTGTCCGTTTTCAGAAGTGGTTTGGTCGCAAATGTGTTGTTTGGCCTTATTTGAGTTTTTTTTTTTAATTTGGACATTATGTGGCGCATAAAGCTTCATTTCTTTTATCGCTGTGTTCCCAGACGAGTTTTTGATTCCGATGTGCTGTGCTGTGCAGGTCGACGCTCTGAAAGATGAAATGTTGGCTCGTTTCGTGGTACGGAGTCACCGCAGACATCATCCTTCTGCTGTCACTGAGCAACTGGAAGAAGTGCCTGATATCAACCCAACCAGTACCGAAAAGATACCACAGGTTTGTGTTCGGTTCATACGTTAAACAACCTTGACAGGATATTATACTTCGTTTTGATGTGATGCGAAGTTCCCGCAGTTGGAACGGAAGGTTTCGTTGGGCAGAATTTTTGCTTGGTCACCATAATTAGTGTCATAAAATATTTTGTTTCCTAGTGAATTTACCTTTTGTTAACCCAGGGTTTTTTTAAGCAAAATATTAGGCACCCGGTATGGATCTGTAGGGACCCAATTTCTCTGATTCTAGGGACCCGATTTTCTCAGATTTTAGGGACCCGAAGCGGGTCCCTAAAACGCCTAAAAAAACCTCCTTTTATAAATATTACGCTCCTGCTTTCATTAGCGCATTCTGTGAAGAAATGCCCAGTATTCGTGGTTTTGGCAAAACCCTTGTGCTCCAACTTGTTTATATAATCAGTTAATCAGCAGGTTGTTATATTCGCTGTTCTTTTCACAGGACTTGCTCAAGAAATATATAATCTACGCCCGTGAGAAGGTGCAGCCTAAGCTCCATCAAATGGACCAAGACAAGGTTTGTAGCTTTCATCTTTGTTGTGCAGTTCCGTTACGGAAGCAGCACACGATTATATCAGTACTTTTACAGTTTTGATCACAAGCATTGGGTCGCATGTTTGGATTGTGCATTGTCCGTCCCGTGTTAATTGTCGCCGTATTTAACTCTTCATAGCAGTGCTTCCCAAACTTTTTAGGCTTTCGGCATCCAGCGGCTAACCCATAGCAGATTGCTTTAAGGCAGGGTCACCAACGTGGTGCCCGCGGGCACCAGGTCGCCCGCGGGCCTGTTCTAAAAATAACGTTAGCGTGATCAATGTCTTCACATTAACGAATATCAATGCTAAAATAATTGAAGGTGAATTGAGCAAAATTTTTATTTCTGAATTGTGTATCAAAGTAGTAGCGCTTCGCATTAATCGGTGTACAAGAAGTAGCTCTCAGTTTAAAAATGGTAAGTGACCCTGCTTTAAGGCATGGTTTTGAAAAACGTATTAGCTCCCGGCACAACCAAGTATTGCTCCTAGAAGCAGGAGCTTCGATGAACACGCCATTACAACAGACAACGTCACTTCAACAATTCCAAATGTTCCCAGTCGATTGGGGAAACCCGTCGCGTTTGATCGCTATTCTGTGACCCCGGTCCATATAAGGCCGGGAGGGCATTGGCCCCGGACAATAAAATTATTGTAGGTCGAGGGTGTTGGCTTTCTCAAGCGTAAGCAAACACCAGTTCAACTTCTTCGACTCCAAAGCCTGTAAACAGTGATTCTCAACATGGTCCAGGTGGACCACCAGTGTTTCACCTGGAATTTCTAGTGGTTCGCAAAGGGTTCCATAAATCCTTTGTAAAACGTTGCTGAAACTTGTAACCTTTACTGTACAATATATTATGTAAGACCATTTTTAGGTTCATGTGTTTGACTAGTTGTGCATGAGGTGCCAGCATAGCAAGGTGGTCCTTCGGGTAATTTGTTGAAATGATGGCCCACGGGCCTACAAGAGTTGAGAACCACTGCTAAGAACCGAAAACATACGAAGTGAAGTCGAGAAGGATTGTGTCGTCACAAATCACCGCCGACGCAGCGTAGTTTCGAAATAAACATTTGCAGCCTGCTTAGGCATACCAAACGTCCCATTATATCCGGGCCAAGATTACAGGCAATGTCCCGGCGTCCCGGTCAGTCAACCAAAAAGTCGGGCTGCGCATTCAGTCAGCCAGGATATAGTCTTATATTCCTTGTCCCATTCAGAGAGACATAAATCAGCTCCCGTGAAGATAATTTTTTCTATCATGAATGCAAGTTTTTTTTTTAAAGGAAAGTGTTATGGACCTGTGGGACCCGATTTCTCTGATTCTAGGGACCACGATTTCCATTGATTTTAACAGCCAAATTTCATTCTTTTTATGTTAAGGGAGTGTTTTTCAACCTTTGTGGCACCCCACAGACAAAAATTAAGTCTGAATTACCCAGTGACGAACCCACAGCAATTTGATTTGAGGTTTGATGACATTTTCAAAATGTATCTTTGATGATGTATTGAAAAACGTCTTGACTCGCGGCACCCCTGAGTATTGGAAATGGTGCCGCGGTTGGGGGTCACTGTGTTAAGGAGTCGGAGCTCCGACGCCGCAACCCTGGTTGTGAGGGGTCGAATCGTCCTTTCGATCACGATTTCGGCGATTTGCCACCACATCCCTTAGTAGAAAGACTGTCTTGCGTCGCAGGTGGCCAAACTGTATTCGGACCTTCGTCGGGAGTCGATGGCGACCGGAAGCATCCCCATCACTGTGCGACACATCGAGTCCATGATCAGGTTGGCTGAAGCGAACGCGCGCATGCACCTTCGCTCGCACGTCATCGACGATGACGTCAACACTGCCATTCGCATCATTTTGGAAAGTTTTGTGGAAACGCAGAAGTTCAGCATAATGCGTTCGATGAAGAGGGTGAGTGCGGGAGTGTTACGTCATAATGCGTTCGATGAAAAGGGTGAGTGTGGGAATGTTACGTCATGCGTTCGATGAAAAGGGTGGGTGTGGGAATGTTACGTCATAATGCGTTCAATGAAAAGGATGAGTGTGGCAATGTTATGTCGTTGTTGCTGGCCGCAGTACTGCAGTTTTCCTCTAATACAATTTAGTTCAGGTCTTTTGCCTGTTTAACTTCATGATGACGCGGAAATGTTTTAATTGGTTGCTGAAGCGATGTGTTTACCCGAGCGTGTCTCAAGTCCCCGTTACTCCTTTCACGTGCTGGGTGAAAACACATGGACACGGGTGTACAGTTGGTTTTTATGAACGGGCACATGTCGTGTTTCCACTGACGCCAGTTGCGGTTGTGGATGTAATAAAATATAATTAATATTTCTTAAGAGTTTACATTTCACCGCCAGGTAGTTGCAGTACCGTATTCTTTGTTCCAACCGATGTCTGTGATTTGCGTGGTCTGAAAGGATCTTGATTTAAAAACTACGATCTGAAAACTTAATTTGGCTGAAACGTGACCGTGATAAACTCTCCTGCGCGCTGGGCTTAACGTAAAACTTATACTTTTATCCGCCAGACGTTTTCAAGATATCTCAACTACAAGAAGGACAACAACGAGCTTTTGCTGTTCATCTTGCGCCAGTTAGTGTCGGATTACAACAGGTTCCAGAGGAATCGTTACGGGGACAACCAGGAATACGCTCAGGTTCAGGAAAAGGAGCTTGCCGAGAAGGTAGCTGTCTTTGGTGAAGTGTGGAACGGTGGTGCCTGGTGGTGTATGACTGTCTATAGCACATGTGTCAAAATGGTGGCCCGCGAAGCTTAAATTTTAAGCCTCAAACTGCCTATTTTTTGGAACAGTAGTGGTCTGTACCTGTTCATAAAGGCGAACGACGTTCTTTGCTATTTTAGTCATCTTGCTGACCTAACGTCGCTCTTTGAAAAAGTTATTCAGTTTCAGAGCTCCTTTCACTGCAAAATAACCATTATTACGTCACAGAGACGCTCTTTAACCTTAACGTAGCGTAGATCATTGCCGTTAATTCTGTTACAACTAGCTCTCTGAGGGTAACCATTATGCTGATATGTCCCTCAGTGAAAATGAGTTTGACACCACTGGTCTATAGGCTGCAAGGGTTGAGCCCGTTGACTATATTCTCACCGAGCCAAAAAGCTGCGTAGCGAGGGCCAGGTTTCTCGATTGCAATTATTACGCAGTTACTGTTTATCGAGCTCGAACAGAGTGAACCGCTCACGAGCAGAGATGGCTGTTTAGGTTGGTTTACATTAGGGCAGGTTTTTAAGATGTTTTAGGGACCCGATTCGGGACCCTAGATCTGAAAATCGGGTCCCTAGAATCAGAAAATTATCGTTGGGTCCCTAGAATGAGAGAAAATCGTGTCACTGTAGGTCCATACCAGGTACCTAACATTTTCCTAAAAAAAAACTGCGCTACGGCCAAGCAAGGCTGAGCGTGGGAAGTGTTTACACTTGCAATACTGTTTACGCTTGGTTGCTATGCGAGCGAAGTTCGACGTACTGCCCGCGTCTGTCTGGTTGCTTGGTATAAACAAGCTGGTATCTGCAACGATTGGCTGTTGTAACAAAAAAAGCTACGGTTGCTGCTGTGGTACTGGCATTTAAAAGGTGCTCACATGCAAAAAGGTGAAGGTAGCCTATTACTGTATGCTGGTTGGCAATATCATCACTGACTATGCAGTACTAGCCTATTATACTCCGCTGGTATTTTTGAAACTACAGTAGCCCAGGTGTAACTCTATCGGCAATACACCAGTCCTATCATTTTGATGCCCGTACAAACCATTACTACTGCTCTTCATCCCTGAAATGTTGTGCAAACGCATAAAAACTCCACCTTCCTGATTTATACCCACCGAGTACCTCAACAACGTCCCTGCTCAAGCCGAGATCCGGGCTGGGCTCGGCTGTGCAGTTCCCTCCAGAGCGTAAAATTTTTTGGGCTGAGCAGGGCGTGGGAATTTCGTCATAATAGAACAAACCAGTTTTCAAGCTTTCCTCAGTCCTAGTGTAAACCAGCCTTTATTCTCACTCCTCCCCGTGTCTGCGCTGGTGTGAACTTCATCAATAAAATTTATTTACGACACCAGTGCACATAGTCTTCCCGTGCCCCCCAAGCAAAGTGATTTCGGTTCATGAGTGTAAAGGCAAAGGTGCATTGTAGCTCCTAGGGTTGGCTACGTAACTGTACGCTTCTTTGTTTTATTTTTCTATTGAATTTCTGCGATATAAACTTAGTTGTCTGTTCCTCTAATGATTTTGCGCAAAACGACATAAGGTCGCGGCCCCAGATTGTCGAACGGGTTGTTACGTGTCGTGAGCTTCGCAAATGTGTGGGCCGAGATAGAATGATGAAGTTTTGGTGGCTTTGAGCTCCCTTGAAGTCGAGCGGTTTTCAGAAGCAGAAGGCTGTACTTGTTTCTCTGTGCGTTTTAACGGCGGTCGTCATCGTTATCATCTGAAAATCGAATCCAAGCAGAACAAAAAACGCCTAAAATGAACCCAAATCACGAACTGTTAATATGTGGAGCGGGAAGCACGATTTTTCTTCTCCGAACCGACTACATCCTTGATTGAAAAGGTTTGGTTCAATGGGATTGCTGTGTTTGCTCACACTCCCTCACCTTTCTACCACCAAGTTACCAAACCATCAAAACTAAACCACGTGCTCTTTGGTTTTGCTTCCTGATGCGAAGCATTGGCTGTTGTAACCATATACGTGTTTATTTCGTCATAGCTAGTGAAACAACCAGCAAATAAAAAGCTACAGAAGTATTTACTTGTGCAAAAAAGTTTGTCCCATTTAAAGTAAACAAATTAAGGTGCAGGTTCTAAAGTTGGCCTACATTTTGACTAAGCAGCATTTAGTGACAAGGAAGTTTTTCAAAAAAAATTCATGACTTCATGGAATTTTGCGAATTCAAAACTAGCTCAAAAAAGTTTAGCGGCCACACAAAGAATGAAGGTTCAAAGCATCTCCTTTGCTCAGGACAACTGTCGTTCTGGCAACCCTGCTTCAAATCCACGTTCTTCCGCGCAGCTGCGTCCTGTTGCCATCGACCGCCGAACGTCACTTGTGACGCACGTTGTTACGTTTTTCAGGCCCGAGCGATCAACATCCACAACTTGAGTACCTTTTATCAAAGCGAGCTGTTCAAGAGCAACCGCTTCGCTTACGACGTCAAGAAAAAGGTTATCACTCAGCTTGTGTGATACCGCTGGTGTACCGTGATCGTTGTTAGGTTGCTCTTACTTTATCTCTTATCGTGGATTCTATAAGTTCGTCTCAACGCCATCATGAACTGTCACATTCACTGCCGCTACCCCATCGGAGCTGCTGCTGCTGCTTTGTTGTATATTTTTTGTTGTTCTAAGTGTCTTCGCTCTTCGGAATAAACCGTTTTCTATAAAAACAATTTGTTCTCTTTTTTGCAGAAGCAAGATTTTATGCGACAGACTTGACAATGCCGAGTTTTGTCTCTAGGTGGCAAAAGCGATGCTTGCGAGTTGGTGGACATATTTTGATACGTTGACTAAAGTTGGCACTTAACAGTACGAGAGGAACCGCATATTCAGACATTTGGTTCATGTACTTAGCTGAGCCAATGGTGCGAAGCTACCATTTGACGGATCATGACTAGGGTTAGTTTGGGACATCAATAATTTTTACTATAATTTGTATTTTACTTAACCGGATACTACCGACTAATATTAAACAATTTATTTCGCGAGATTTGCGTTATAAATTGATTGCAGTAAATCATGACAGTTTTTTCGTAACTGTACACACATCCAATGTCCGAGCGTATATAAAGAAAATCATCCATTTTTAAACTACTGATTCTGCAACGGATTTCATACGAAGCACAACCAGTCGCGCAGCAACGAGGCGGCTGGGGCGCGGAAAGTAGAATAAAAACTAATTTTGAAAGTAACTTCAACTCTTCCGTTTTTTGTTCTAAGTAAAAAAAGCTAGTAAATGTCTCAAAAGCCTGATTCAAATCCAAGGTGCTTAACTGCCTTTGCGTTTGTCTTGAAATCAGGGCTTTTTCAAACTTCTTTGGATGACAATTACCCCCCGTCCCTGCACCTTTCCGTTCCCAGCCAAAGACATTTCCCCTCTACCCCTATCACACGTACTTTGAACAAAGGATAGAGAGATGACATTCGACAGCAGGCGGTGTTTGGGATAGCGCCTCTCAAAGCACAAAATGATTAGATCTAAAAATTTAGGGTGACCGCGGACCCCTGCCTATCTCCGCCTATGGTCCAGTAGTTCAAGGTTAAAATTGCTCCCTTCAGTCAAACTGATAAATAAGCCCTGCTTGAAATCACTGGAAAACGGTCAAAGCTATCCCTTTTTCTTCTATCGTTCGATGTTTAGCAACGCCCCAACAGCATATCACCTGACGCCTATCGGCATTGGCGAATAACACTTCTTGCCACATCTCAGGCTATTGTTTAATATTTTGTGGGAGATTTTCAACAAAAAATGTACTACATAGTGGCGGGTGAAGTGAAGAACTTGCAAAGGTTAAATTGGTTAGTTTCAATAAAATTGATTTTCTGTATGACGTCACGGTATCGGAAAATCACGTTCTTGAAGCGAGATAGTGCATTTGGTGTGTTTGCGTAGCAGCGTAGGTAATTTAGAGCTCAGATTGTAGGCTTGACTGCAAGTAGAGTCAATCTGTGTCAACCGATACGCAATGTGGGTTTCCTAAAGGGTTTGAAAGTTATTTCCACAAGAAAAGCTTAGAAAAGGTCTTGCTCTCACGTTGACAAATCAGAGCCGACGATCCTTGGTCTGAAAACCTAACGTAAGGGCAAACGATACGTTAGAAAGGACAAGCGATATTTAGTTTTGACAAACGATATTTAGTTGACATTGTGGTGACTGGTGAAGGCTTTTATTAGAAGGGACTTCAGCACAGAGTTGAATAAATTACATCATTTCACTTCAATTATCGAATTTGTCAATTACATTACAATTATTGTGTGCTACAAATGTCAAATTACAATTGCATTACTTTCGCACTTGTGATACAAGTTGAAATTACAGTATGTTTTAAGAATATGAAAATACAGTGGAAACCGCTTAACACAGCATCGGTTTATGGAGGAAACCGCTTAACAGAGCATCGGTTTATGGAGCAAACCGTTTATTTGAGCAGTTTCGGCTGAAAAAAAACGATCTTATCTTTGTCCTCATAAATTCTTCGCTTATTAGACCAAGTTTGCAGGCCACGATGGAGGCTCCTACGCAACACATCTCAACCAGAGCCGCTTTTAAGCCTATTTCATAAATTTCATCTATGGGTCTGCACCTTAATTTGTTTACTTTTTGGTTCTCTATCAAGTGGGTATGTTTTTGTTTCGATATGTCTTGTGCTTGTTTTATTAAAAGTTGTTTGATATTCTTTCTAAGGTTTTGCCAATTTTCTAGGGGTTGTTGGGCAAATAATTTAGCTCGAGGGCCACTTAGTGAAGGCCGCGTTTAGATGGACAGATTTATTTGGCGGTACTGAGGTCATCCAGACAGGTGCCCCAGCGGAGGACCGCACCTTTTAATTTGATTGTAAAATAAATAAATAAACAAATTGGTACACGGAAAAGGTATTGTTTTTGTAGAAATTCACTATATCCGGCGCAAGCAATACAGTGGGACAAATGTAACCTCACACGCTTTTCAACAAGTTTCAGATTTGGAAATTTTTCCTGAATGTTTCCGCGGGCCACATGCGGCCCGCGGGTCTGTAGTTGGACCACACTGGCCTAGGTGTTAATGATACATGTGAACGTCCCATTAAAAATCTCAAGAGGCATTTTTGTCCATGGCAAAATCATAAAATGCACAACAACAACATTTTTATTTTGAAATGGGAAAGTAACAACACATAACACAATCCACGAAAGTAACTGTACAGTAACAAAACTATCACGTAATGGAAACAGAACGGTGAAAAAATTTGACAAAGAAACAATTCACTTTATAGAAGTTATCAAGCACAAATAATAATGGGGTGGACGCACTTGATAATTTTTACACAGATCATCCACTCGTAGATTGATACAAAACAATGCAAGACGAAGCACATTCTAAACATTTTTCAAAATTGATCGGCTTTTGGACGTGATGATTATTAATTTTGAGAATGCCGCTTCACGCAGACATCTTGTGCAAAAGTCTGAGAGTTTATGGATGGCTAGATCAGAAATGACTAGGCATTCATTTAATATGGTTGATATTAGTAGAAGAGTATATATTTTTATAGAAGGTTTGAACTACCTCTACTATTTCGTTTTGGGTTGTAGGTTGTCTGCCGGCTTGTGTTTCTAAATTTGGTATTATGTTGTTTTCGTAGCGGCGTTAGTTGTTTATATAAATGGTTCAAGGAAATGTTCTGGAATTCTTCTAGGTCTGCTTTTTGTTTTAGGAGACTATTTCGGGCATCCTTCAGAAATTGGGTGTAAAGATTTCCTGTATGTGTTGTAACTTTTGAAGTTTTCTTTGTTTGGATTAGCGATCATTTCTTCTGAGTATTTTTTCCAGGGTTAATATCCGTGCGTCATTTCGCGATTGTGTTAAGAGTTTTCTAACCTTATTTTTCAATGTTAACCATTGCTGTAGTGGGTTTGGGAGTTTTTTGTTTGAGTTTCTTCTTGTATCAAATTTGATGTTTGTGTTTGGTATTCTATGTTTTTGTGTGTGTTGATATTGTTTTTCCATGGGTGGCGTGTCTTGCTGTCTGTGGGGTAGGGGAGGGTTATTGTGAGCGTAATGAGATCGTGGTCGGAGAATGGGGTAGGGAAGAATTTATGATTTTGTGGTGTTATAGTGGGGTTAACGTAGAATCTGTCTAGCCGGGATTGTGAGTTTGGGGCGTGGTGGGTATACGTGGTTAGGGTAGGGTGAAGGGTGCGGTAAGTGTCGTGAAGGTTTAAATTGTCTGTGAGGGTAATCAGGGTTTGGGGTTTCGCATATGTTTTCATTGGTGGGTGTTTGTCTAAGAGGGGGTTTTCTATACAGTTGAAATCGCCACAGTTGAAATCGCCGAGTTTTAAGGGGTAATTCCGGTTTGAATATGGGTATAAGTTATCGTAAAATGTGTGATTTTGGGTTCTATTTCGTTTTCCTGGGGGGGCATATATATTTGTAATTTGGAAGTCTTAGTTATTCAAGAAGATTTTCACCGTTAAGATTCTTCCATCAAGATCATTTGCTATTTTTTCCATATATGTATTTTTTTGTTTTTAACAGAATTGCTACGCCAGCGTTGTTTTATTCATTTGTTGGGGAATGGAAAATTGACTGACCTAGGGTCCATTCATTTTGCCAGGTATATTGATTCATTGTCGAGCTGTTGAGTTTCTTGGAGAAGAATGATCTGCGTATTAGTGCTTTCTAAAAGCGAAATACTGCAGTTTGTTTACATTTGTCAAGTAAGCCGTTGACGTTAAAACATGCGATCGTAACATCCATTTCAAATACAAAGAAAAAATAAAGAAAATGTTAACAATACAGAGATAAAAACAAATGCAGGGTGTTAGATCGTTTCCGTGCTCAAACGAGCACCCGTATCGTCATATACTGTTCCACTTTTATTGCAGCGAGTAATTTCACCTTTGCTCAAGTACTGGGGTCGGCCACAGGTGGGAGGACATTTGGCGTGCATACGGTCACACAGTTCACATCGAAAGTCATTATATTTCGTTTCAGCATACCAGTATCCGCATTTACACTTGTAAAACTTTTTCACACAGGAGCACAGATCTGATTTTCTTTTACTGTTCAGTTTTATTTTACAACAATTTGTGATGTAGTCAGTCGGGGATACTTCTGTTTCGTGTCCACTTTCTTTACAGTACTCGCAAAAAGCTGGTTGCTCCTCGTATTTAACGTGGACCTGTACTGCTCCCATTTGTAGGAATCGTGGAATGTGGCGCATTCCTCTTTTAACGAAGACATGCTTTGTACCTGTCTAAATGCCGTATTGATCAACTATTTTATTTACTCCAATTGGTCTGGCGTAAGGTTCAATCACTTTTATGATGTCGCTGTTTATGAATTGTAGTGGTACTCGGTTAAGGATTAACTTTATTTCGTCTTCTCCGAATCGTTTAATTTCTTCAATTAGAGTTGATCGCATCAGGATTTCTTTGATTTGGATAGCGGCTTGTCTATCTATTGCGTGGATCGTTGCTCGTGGTCCGGGGAGCTGTATAATTGATGATATTTTTGTTTGGAAAGGACAACTTTATTTTTTTAATTCTTCAAAGATTTCAAAACGTTTCATAGTCTGCTCAAACTTTCGATGAATTTCCACTTGCCTGTCGTACCGGAAAGAATTAGTTTGAGAGGAATGGGAGGCTATTTGGCTATAACTGGGTTGTTGATGGTCCATGGTCAAAAATAGGGGGAAAATTTAAGAGAAACTGCTGGGTACTTGATGAAGGAACCTGACTTGCTCTCTGCTCACAGAGTATAGTGCTGGGTTCTTAGGTCACAAATCCTGATGTTTATAGGGTTGTAGACGAAGCATATAAAAAAATAAAACAAAATTCGATACCGCACCTTTTCCTCCTCTGCGAACCTTGAGGTACTCAGGTGGTTCGACTTTTGGGCAGCAGTTCTTCAGTGAAAGTAATCCACAAATAAATTTGTCCACATGGGTAATCCACAGATATAATCCACCATATGACTTTCTAAAACTCGGTTTCTCTGTGTGCTGGATCTGGACAAGACTTATTCTGATGTAGCAGCACAGCAGAAACAAAAGCAAAAACTGCTCTCGCTGATCTAAGCTTACTTGCTTGCAGCCATACTGCATTGTCGATATTGTCGCTTCACAGAAAATCTTTCAGTTTGGTTTGATAGTCCATTTACATTAAAACGGAGCTTTGCCTTCCGTTGATTTGCATGCGGTCTGCTTTGTACGTGCCATCTGTCTCAAGAGTTGTAGGCGCTCGTCGTGTCGGATGTGTATATATACTGGCCTGAGCGCTGAAGCGATTGGGCGACGTTCGTCCAATCAGAGTCGCTGTCGTTGGTCCCCGG
>Ga0210059_1003167_pt1 | contig 26197 bp, 15 predicted proteins | sample Ectturendosymbi2_FD_188042 | JGI IMG/M metagenome (GOLD analysis project Ga0210059, IMG submission 188042) | Ecteinascidia turbinata endosymbiont from Florida, USA - Sample 2 (SPAdes) (version 2) | ecosystem: Host-associated > Tunicates > Ascidians > Unclassified | place: Key West, Florida... | reverse complement strand
GACCTACGACCCAACATACTCCAGCTGAACACTGAGGGGCTTACTGCAGACAAGATCTCTGTCATTGAGCAGCTAGCCTATAAGAACAAGGCTTTCATCGTCGTCCTGCAGGAGACCCACTGCACAACTGCAGATAACCTAGTGATTCCCAGCTTCTCACTAGCTGGGTCAATCCTGAGCGGGAATCACGGCCTTGCCACGTTTGTCCACGAGCGGTTGGAATGGCCACTGGTTGATCAGTTTCCAGAACAATCAGATACTGAGTAGTTGTGCGTAGACGTCGCAGGATACAAGATTGTGAATGTGTACAAACCTCCACGCTCGCGACTCACTCCAACGACCATTCCGACGTTCCCACACCCCAGCCTGTACGTTGGCGACTTCAACTGCTAGTACGTCAACTGGGGTTACAACACAACATCCGCGGACGGTGAGAGCCTGGACTCCTGGGCAACATCCCACAACCTTGGACTGTTGTACAACCCAAAGGAAACAGCCAGTTTCTTCTCTCGCCGTTGGAACGTCGGCACTAACCCAGACCTGGCCTTCACGAGCCTCGGCCAGGACAGCCGACTGCCGGAAAGACGTGTCCTAGGAAAGTTCTCGCGGTCACAACATCGGCCCTCCCTCATAACGCCACCAAGATTCAAGGTTCCTGTCAGTAGCGGACACAGGCTAATTTGATGGGGGGAGATGCGATATCGATTTGCAATGAACCCAATGCTTCACAGGACCATATTGCGTAAATCAATCACTTTCGCATAGGCCTACGTATATTTCTGAGGAAATAAGTCTAAACTTGCTTTAGAAGAACCTTGAGCGGTAAAACTGTCAAACTTTAACACTGTACAGCTACGGAACCAACAAGTAAGGTGGGAAGGTGGGCACATAACAACGATCTGATGACGTAGTCACTGGCGTCGGCGCAGGTACGTCGAGATAAACAGTTCACGTGACGACATAATACTTATTCTCATTGTAGGTTACGTTTGTTACATCAAAATTTCTGGTGGCAGTAGCCAGCATAGTGTAGTAGTGCTGTTTGACTTTGTATGTTGCAGCAAGTGAGCGTAGTCACTTGGATGCGGCTTAGATCAGTGCTCTTCGAATGGGGAACGTTGCAGTTTTTAAATGTCGTTTGGAAGAGTCTGCAACGCCCAAAGTAATTTGTGTATTACTGTGGGCGTTGCAGACTATTGCTGGTAATTTTAATGTTTATTTTTGCTGGTAATTTTGATATTATTGCTGGTAATTTTGATGTTTATTATAACAAATGCTGGTAATTTTGATGAAATAATAACAAGAAACGGGGTGATTCTGTTTATTTTGAAACCGAAATTAAGAGAACGCAAAGAAACAAACAATTCGTAATGACTGAAAGCACGAAAGTAACGAAAAAACGAAAGTGAGAAAGCACGATCATTCATTGAGCGTCCGAAGAAATTTTTCCAAGGGGGGCAACGTCGACATTTGTTCATTTTCAAATTGCTGACAATCAGTGTCCCTCTAAAATAATTTTACACTGAGCCAGTATTTGTTTTAGTGAGCATTATTATTTTAGGGCTGAGTAACTGACGTTTTCAATGAATTACAAACTTTGTGAAATATATAACAAACATACAATCTTATCAAAATACAAGTAAAATACACAATTCATTCACATAGCTTCTTGTTTGCGTGCTTTTATATTGCTTTGGAATGATGCAAGTACGCGAGAATGAGATTTCACTGCGCAACAGTTCTGGTGGTCCTGAGTATTTGCGCACTCAGAGGGAACACTGCTGACGATGCAATGCAAATGGACGTTCGCACAACGCTTTATCCTTTCTACACTACAAAGAAAATGCCCCACGTTACGGTAACATTCACAAAAAAAAACGCTTCGTTGACAGCAATAGCACGATATATTAGTATTACGACGATTTACACAGTAGGCCATCTGCAGATTTTCAACGCAGGGCATTTTTTTCAAGGAAGCATTGCCCTGATCTGTAAAGAAAAAAGTATTGGATTGTCATGGTTTTCAACGAGTCCACAAATTATGACTTTATGCACTTAGCAAGCAAGGCTGTACCAGGCTGATATATTCAACTGAACATGTTTTTGAATATTTCGGGGGGAATTGCTCGGTTGCTCTCCCCCTGATTGTGGGATCAGCTGCAGGACTTGTCAGCATCACTTAGAAACAAGAGCTGCAAACATCTGGGATCGCGTCGAAAGCGATCAATAAAACCTTGCTACACAAACCCGACAATTAAGTAGACATGTATGTTGACACGACTACGGACAAGCTTACTAGAATTAGAACACCACGCAGGTTCTGCAGAATTGACCAGATGAATTATGAAAACTCGACACAGCAAAATATAGCTTTGAACTCAGTATTCACTCAGATGTCGGAACTAAATCTTAATGATTAAGACGTATTCCCACAAGCCTGCATTGATGTATTCTATTGTAACAAGCCACATAATTTTGTACTGCGTGAAAAGAAATCTGCGTAAGTATAGTTTGACGCTCAGGCACATTGGTCACACTTGCACAAATATAATGGAATTTTCAAACTTGTGGAAGCATTGCTATAGAATCACTCATGCCTCTTTTCACAAAGTATAAACTACGTGGCTTACCACTAGCAGCATGTCACCGCCTCGCTGCACTACCTGCCAAGATGTGTACGTTCATCAGTCTCATGCAACAAAACGCCTGCTACCGTAATTTAACGTGAACCTTTGAAGATTAGTTGTCATGTCATTGTTACGCAATAAAGACCAACAGCAGAAAAATCCGCTCGCCACTTTCGCAACCCGCCTCTGCAGGCAAAGGAGGGGACATGAGTGAATTGCAAGCTCATCACTGCATCACACTATGACTGTGAACCTGACTCTTGTGCAGTGTGAGTTTCATACCAGCAAAAAAACTGTCATTGCAAGAATCAAATCAGTTAATCGGAATTAAGATGCCGACTTCAGGTTTTTCCAGAAATATTAGGTTCTTAATCCCAATTTCCAGGGTGGCAAATGCCCGTTTTGCCCCCCTGCGGACGCCCATGCGATCATTGACTATTTTATATCGGTTTCCACAAAGAAGGCACCTCATCTAATGAAACGAAGAAACGTTTTTGACTAATCGTTAGCATAAGTGAATTTTTAGCATCTTTACCGATTAAGGAATGTGCAGTACAAAAATATTTTGGTGATGATTTTCAATGAAATCAAGTGTTATGTCAACACCTCTTTAGGTCTGGTGGGGGAGATGCATCCCCCCCCGTGTCCGCGCCTGCCCGGTATACAATATATGAAAGAGCTCTTTTGGTAAACTAAAACGTTATTTATTTCATCAGCCAACGTTTCGGCAGTGTGCAATAACTATCTGCTTCACCATGGAAAATTTGTTTGTGTTAACAGCAGGCGAGCAAATTAGCAAGAGACGCATCCAAGTCAACCAGCAAAACGCGCCGGTAAGATATTCAGTACATAAAGGCAAACCATGCCACAAGGCGAAAATTTGCGCATGACGTAGGTCGTAGAGAAGTGTAAGCAATACGTAGAAACAGGTACTGTACAATCTGGTGAAACGCTCAAGAACGTTAAATATGTAATCCAACTCTGAGCAATAAAAGCGGGCCTGCAATACCTATGTAAAACAAGTGAAACATTAGAAAAAACACTTATTACTCAGAGTTTTGCAAATGCAACGTCTGCGGCATTTTCATTTATAACAGGTAGGCTCAGTGGCATATCCAGGGCCGGCCCTAGCAGCCGCGAAGCCCAATACAAGACCTCGGCGCGGGGGCCCCTGAGCAATGGTGTTATGACGTCACTGTGCTCAGTCAACCGTGATATGACATTTTTAATGGTGTTTTAGCAAAATTACTATATGAATATTCAAACAGACCGCATGTTATTGGCGCTGATCTGCATGCAGGGGCGCAACCAGATCTTCATTTCGGGGGGGGGCAATTTTCATGAAATTTCATTCGATGACGTAATCGTGCTTATACAACCACGGTACAACTTATTTTTTCGCACATTCTACACAACGCTGGTTAATAAAAACAGAACGTTTTACAACAGCGTTGGAGGCTGAATCACCGGTGTCAAGCGAAATTTCTGACTTCGCGCCATATGCGCATGCACAGAGCAACATTCAAAATAGTAGATACGCTGAGAAAACTGATGATTAGGGATTAGGGTTTGGTGTTTAGGAAAGTGTGTCGGGTTAGGGTTTGTGTTACAGTTAGGAAAAGAAAATAATTGAAGACTAAGATTAAGTCCAGTATCTTTCACTAGTTTTACTTATTCCCGTACTGTAGCTTGTTGTGGGTATCTGATATCTAACCAAAAGGTTTAATTTACACAACACACATCAAACAAGTAATTGCCAAACTTTATTCCTTTACTCTGAGAAGCAAAATAACTGACAAAAAATAATAGGTCAGAAATTTCGCTTGACACCGTGCTACAGAAACGTGCTTAACACAACGTTTTGTAACGGCGTTGGATGCCGAGCCTCAGGTTTACAGGCACATTCTTAACACTATATGTTCACTTGGTACAACACTACAGCAGAGTGGGACGCTAATTCCTAAACTGGTCAAGCCCAGGTAAAGTACGAATGCATTGTGACATGCACACCCTCAAACGAAAAAACACTGCAATGTCCGAGCATTCAGTCACAAAGTAAAATGTTGTTGTGGTGTTCAAAGAATAAGGAAGAATATAAACAATCTGACTGCATCAAAGCAGGCAACCATTACGTTAGTAAACCTACATCTTTCGAGAAACAAGTGCATATTTTTTCTTATTACAGCCTCAAATGTAGGAATGTTACATTGAACCTGATGACTGAGTCATGACTACTAACACTCGCTCTCCAGGGCAGGTGGTATAGAGCTCTGCATCCAAAATTATAGGCCACACGCAATCTCTGCACGCATGACTTTCTGAAATGAAATTCCACCATAATTGTGATACATACATGGGCATACAAAAGGAACGAAAAAGTAGATTTTTTACTGCATTTGAACATCGGGAGAAGAGGCTCGTAGCTTGTTTGCTGCACAACATTTTATCGCAGTTGTCTCTGAATAGGTTTGTCATATAAGAGCTCAGTACCCAGTATAGCTCCCAGATATTTGTATTGGTTTACAGATTTTAGATTTTTACTATCCATGTGTCAGTACTGGAGTGACTGTGTTTTTTGCACTCTTAGCCAACGTCATAGAAACAGTTTTGCTGTATTTCCATGTGACTCTGTATAAGCCTGACACACAGATAAAAGAAGTTCTCTTCGCAATATAAAACCTAAATTTAGTTAAAAACTACCAGGTTTTGAAGCGAAAATGCAGCTAAACAACGCTTTGTACTACGTTAATAATGGTGATCCGCTTTGCCCCTAACAAAAATAATAATCAAAAGGTCGTAGAAGAACAAGCGGTTTGACGAGGCACTAACTGCTATGTCAAGATTTCTCATCAATTTGAAAGTTCCAGCAATTTGCACGGTTCAACGGTATCCTAATGTTATAAAGTTTCATGAGGGCAAATTGAGGCCTAAGACAAAATAGTACACGAACAAATACACAAAAAAGGCCCCCCCCCCGCCTCGTACGCCTATGGCTATAAAAGTATGTAGCTATTCACTATTAGAACTCACTGTCTCCCTGCATTATTTGCGCTCAACACTGGCACGCGGCAAAATGCCTGTTACCAACTTGAAGTGAACACGTGAAGATTCGTTGCCATGTTATTGTTACGCAATAAAGTCTAATAGTAGAACAATCTGCACGCAAGTTTCGCAACTTGCCTCTGCAGTAGTGTTGAACAAATTGGAGATTTTCGCAATCCTAATCCAGTCCAAAATTTTTATTGAGTAATCCAGTCCGATCTTAATCCGGTAGACCTGTCCAAATATTTGATCCAATCCGGTTTATATCCAAAAAAACACTCTGATTAAAAGCATTTTACTGCAGTGATCAATGCAGTTTGGATATCCATATCTGATCCGGTTGAGTTTTTCTCGAAATCCAGTCCGATCGGATCCGGTTCCGAATTGCAGAGTCCGGTTGGATCGCTATCCGGAAACCGGATCATGTTCAACACTGTTCTGCATCAGGCAAAGCCAGTGTTGCCAGATGTGCTGTTTTTCCGCCGAATTTGGCTATTTTTATATTTGTTTGCCGGTGTCAAGCGAAATTTCTGACCTCTGCGAAATTTCTGAACTATTATTGTTTGTCAGGTATTTTGCTTCTCAGAGTGAAGGAATAAAGTTTGGCATTTACTTGTTTGATGTGTGCTGTGTAATTTAAAACTTTTCGGTTAGATGTCAAATACCCACAACAAGCTATAGTGCGGGAATAACTATTACCACTGAAAAATATTGGACTTAATCTTAGACCTCAATTGGTTTTCTTTTTCTGACCCTAACCCAAACCCTAAACTGACACACTTATCTAAACACTAAACCCTAAGCCCTAATCATCAGTTTTCTCAGCGAATTTGATGAGTAGAATATCACTCTGCGCATGGGTACATGGTGTGAAGTCAGAAATTTCGCTTGACTCTGGGTAAAATTCGCGTTTGGCGGGTGGCGGACTGTTTGGCTATTTCGCAATATTTTGGCGGAAAATTTGTAGGATTTTCGTACAAGATTTAGACCAGTGTTGCTTCATAAAAAGTTGTAAAAATCCACTTAAAATAGTATACTGCCCCTAAAATAATTTTTCCAGTTGTGTGGGTTATATGTACCAGTGCCGGCTGTTTCAATCCAGTAGAAAATCTTTATTTGGTTAGGTTTCAGAGATCAGTTCGATGCTCGTCACTTGACAGGTCAATGTAGCAGACGCGTGCTTGACTGCATTGAATCTACCTACTCAGAGAAAAGAAGTCGAAAGTCCTAAGTTGTATCACTGATAAGATTCTTCCAGAGAACATGTCTAAAAGTGATCCTATTGGATTTTACAGCTTTATTTTTGATGTTTCATAAGAAGCTGTATGAAATAATGGGACACTTGTGCCCAATTTCGGATAAAAAGACAAAACAAAGATACTGTAGATCAGCTGTCTCCAAACTACAGCCTGCAGGTAAAATCCGGCCCGCGAAACCATTCCAACCGGCTCATGAAGGCAGCATCCGGCCCCGTAGACATTTTGTCAATAATTAAAAAGCAATATATTTTCGAAACATTTGTTGATTTGGTAAAATGTAACTTATTTCGAAACAATAACATAATGTAAGATGTCCGACCCTCAAACTGCTGTGCAGTAGCTTATGCGGCCCTCTGGCGACAAAGTTTGGAGACTCCTGCTGTAGATTAATGAGTTGTAAACCACTATTTGCACAGATAGTTTTGTGAATTGTTCAATTCAGGACAACGTTCTACAAGTTATAGGAATTGAGTCATCAACTTATTCATGCGAGGTCTCTAGCTAAGTTTGTTCTAAAACAGTGGTTCTCAAACGGGAGCCACTTGGCTCACAAAGGGAGGAATTTTTAATCCCTGGGAGATGATCTGTTCCAGGGAGGAATTGGGGAGGAAAAGCTGTGGATGAAAAAACCTTAAATTTGCATTATAATTTTATTCAACACACAAAATCTGCGCAAGGAGATACGTTTAGATGGGAATGTCTACAGTACGCAACCACAAGCTGCTTCATCATCATCGTTCGAGCAAGTTCTTCAAACCACTGCTAGGCCGCACGAGATCTCGGGGCAGGTGTTGAGCAGCCAATCGATTGTCTCATCATCCAGAATCGCCAGGCCGTACTTTCCATGGGGAGGTCGATGGATTGGACAGTGGAAGACAACATGGTCAACGGTTTCATCTTCTGCCCTACACTCACAAGCCGGAGAAGCGGCCATCGCCCTTTTGTGCCAACAAGAGCGGAAACGTCCGACGCCGGTGCAGAGGTGGTTAAGCCGGACCCGCGCTGTTCTTGGCAAGACCATTCCAGGAGGGTGGGTCGAGAATGAAAGTATGAGGTCTCATAGTGCTCTCCAACCTTTCTGCATGCCACCACACGTCTGTTATTGTCGTCAAAAGAACTGATGAGTTGTTGTGCAACGGGTACATGAATCGATTTGAGATGCCGTGCACTTTCTCTCGATGTACAGGTGAGCGCTGAGTGAAGCAGATGTCCAGGCTCCATGGGACAGGCATGCTAGAGACAGTGTGGCTCCTTTGCGACGAAGTTCAGAATGCTGGATGCCCGCGACGATAGAAAGATTGCCCCTGGTATAGGACGCAGGAATCCAGTCACAGTTCGCAAGGCGTCGTTGATGGCATGGTCAATGAGAATGAGCACTGCAGCACCAGACAGAAGAGTACTCTACTGTTGAATGGACCAGGCTAGGGTGGATTTCGCAGCGTTTGTTGCTCCAGCACCCTAGCCAGAGCCAATAAGCTGCCTCAACAGTGCAACACGTGATGTCAACTTTGCGAAGTGACTCGAACTGTCGGCGGTACGTGAAGTGAGTGTCCTGTCCAGGACCGTAACCAGCTTGGGACACTAGGTGGGGCAAAAAGTTTTCTTAGAGCGTCCAAATATTTTAAACTATGTCCAATAGTTTTATACTATGTCCAGCACATTTTTTCCAGAGGGGGAGAAATATTTTTCAAGGGGGGCTTCACCCCACCTGCGTCCCCCCAATCATGGGACTAAGCCTGTCCAACATTACTCCGAGGTATGTGGGCTCAGAACACAAGGGCAGGGTTTCATTGTTATGGTTGACTTCCAGCCCATGTTTAGCTTCCTTGTTTTTGAGGTGGAAGACTGCCAACACAGATTTTGTAGTACTGAGCTTTAACTTCCAGGTCTGGAGGTAATCACCTGCAGTTGCTATGTCTTTGTTGATTACCCCTTCCACTGTTTGTCAGTCTCCATCAGTATACATGATTGCTAGGTCGTTGGCGTATGCATACTTTTTCGAGACGGTGGTTGGCAGGTCAGAGATGTAGATGTTGAAGAGAAGGGGAGACAGGATGGATCCCTGAGGGACGCCCGTTCAAGAGGCGTCGTAACCTATTTTGTTTGTTGTTGCCGGTGGTAAGGGTGAAGCTGCAATTACCAATCAGCTCCATGATCAAGCTGACCACGTGCCGGCCAGGTAGCAATCGCAGTAACTGGCAGGTACAAGGTGGTTTAACTGTAGTGACGATATTACAAAAGAATCTATTCTTCTGGTTCATCATCGTCTATTGTTTCTTCACAGTAGGAAGTGTGAAACTTTTGCAATTATCATATGTGATCTTTTTTGGGGAGGAATTGACCCAGTTTGGGTTTGTAAGGGAGGAATGTGAAAAAAACTTTGAGAACCACTGTTCTAAAACACTCAGATGTTTTCAGTTACTTCTGGTACTGATGATATTATTGATAAAGAAGTGGGGCATAGTTTCAAAGAATGTGTACGAATGAACGGTTTCAAACCATGAATTCGAAAAGTGCAAATTAAGTTATGCCGAAAATGCCTGGTGCAAGATCTGTCGCTGCAAAATCAGAGCACATCGATCAGATAAATTCTATTATGCTTCTAATAAACACCAGCGTAATGCCGTTTCCCATTATACCATGCGGCAGAACGCTGACTTGTTTAGCCTTGATTTTCAAAAAAGTTCTGACAGTAGTAATCGGTTGATTCGTTTTGCATTTGTAAATAAAGTAGCTTTCTAAATGGCGGAGGCTGTGGATACATGTTGTAATCTTTATGTAAGGTGCGATAGTATAGTGGACACATTAGTGCTTTAATGTTTTGTGTATTCTTACTGCGTAATTCCCAGTAATATTCCATTCGTGATTCAACGTGATGTACTTGTTTGCGAACAGTCCGACCATTGACGCGATAGCCTGCAAACCTACATAACCGCAATCGGTCGCTGTTTCCTGTGGCGCATTCGAACGCCCAACGCTTTTGTTCGTCGTCATTCTAATTCTGACTCTACATCGAACCGTTACGTCACGTAGTTTCTGACTTTACGCTCAAGTGTATTAAGTTTTTGTTGTATATCTGAATATAATCGAAAGAAGCAGTCAACTTAGAGTACTACTGGAGAGTTATTAGCGAACAAAGTGGTGAGAGCCTTTTAATTTGCTTTGCTTGGGCTTGGCAACTTCAAGACGTCAGGTTGCTTAGTTGGGAGACCGACCTGCACTCCTGCAACAACTAGGTTGACCCCTCAACTGGTAGGGACCTCTACAATAACCTACAACCCCAGTCCCTACAATAGTATGTGCACCATCTGAAGCCACTGCCTTTACAAATTGGTTTTGCAAAGATTGCATGATTCCGATGCGCCAGAGAGTAACTTTTTGCAGTCCACAGAATCGAAAAGCTGCACTTTTTAGTGACTTTTAATGTTTTTCGTTAGTTTTTAGAGTTGACTATTTTTGGCTGTAGGTTTTTGCCAATTTTGGCTGATATCTTTTTGAAGTTTGGCTATCAAGCATTTTGAAATCTGGCGACACTGGGCGAAACAGCGGACATGAAAGAACTGCAAACTCATCACTGCACAACCCCAGGACAGTGAACCTGGTTCTTGTGCACTATGGGTGTCATAACGGTAAAATAAACTGCCAATGCAAGAGCTAAATCAATTCAATCGGAATTAAGCTCGTAACTCCAGGTTTGCTACAAATTTTGGTTCTCAGTCCCAAATTCCAAAAAGAGGGGCGAACGACCATTTCGACCCCCTTGCGGACGCCCATGCCCTTTCAGTCGTAATCAAAGATCAGTGCTTTTTTTCGAAAGCCCAGTCTCAAACTTATGTTGTATTTAGGTACATATCTGTAACATAGCAATGCTATGTTAATGTAATAAACCCTATAATCACAACATCAATGCCCCGTTAACGTCAAACAATCAACATTCTATCGATGTAGTTGTTGCTGTAGCCAATGTTTGAGCCCACGCAACCGGCGCAGAAAACACAGCCCACAATAAGTGTTGCGCGGCCCAATAAAAAGTGCTGAACGGCCCACAATTGGGCCGAGGCCCACCACTGGGCACAGTGTTATTCGTTAATTACGGTAACTGGATTTCTCATTGATGTAAAGTTTCGAATTTTCGTTAGACAACTCTGATGCAAGATACACTGGATATTTCAGGCGCAGGCTACGAAAACGATTTTATATGATTTTATACCGGTTATTCTATACTTGTACAGTAAAAGGATACAACACAGTCTACAACAGTAGTGTGACTGAGGGGATGCAAGGGTGTGAACCTCCCCCCTAACAAGCTAAATTCAAAATTGAGCCCCCATTTTATTTATATATCGATATCCAGTATACTTTTCTGGTTTTCAGTAAGTTGTTTTATGCGTTTTTCGGACGTTTTTGGACTGTTCTTTTCGGGTGATTTCGGTTTTAGTACAGCATATAGAAATCCACATCTGGATACACTTTTCTATATAAACTTTTTTCTGAATGTAGGCGAGGGGGCCCCTGTGGTGACCAGTGGGCCTCTTTCAGCTACGTTTCCCACCCTATGGCTAAAATCTCTAGCTACTTAACTGGTCTACAACTTAATCTTCCTGAATAATTTTTTACTAGGCTATACTAAAAACGCTTACAATCAACGTGGATTCAGCAATGTTACCTGAACACCAGCCAGATTACCAAGGCAAATGCTGACAATGAAGCTTTTCACAATGCATTTGGCAATGATTGGTTTTAGGAAGTTACGGGTCGTGTGAAGACCAATTTCTTTGACGTGTTAGATAAATATGAATATTGAAAGATGAAATGTGTGAAATCAGTTCTTGGTGAGTTCAGTTCTGGTATCTCTATACGCCGTAACAAAGGTGCTCAGTCAGATTTGGGGGCCCCTTTTTGCCCGGGGCTCCCCCGGCCGGAGGGTACGGGGGGTCCTTCCTCCGGCTCTGCCACTAGTACAACCTCTCATCTTTTGTCATGTGTTTCAGTGCCGTAGAGTTACTTTTAGTTTGACAATACGTACGTAATCTATATTAAAATCTACCATGAAGCAAAACTCCAAACCTTTGGCAAAATGCAGATGATCCGCAACTCAGAGCTGCAAGCGGGTTCCATTTTGAAGCCCGAACACGGCCCGAGGCCGAAATCACAGGCCCGAACCCACATTTACTTTTGAAGCAGGATTTAGGCCCGAAAGCCAAATCTACCGAGTGAGTCAAGATTTGTGCAACTGCGGGGTATTGGTGGCGTAGCAAAGTAAACATGACTAAATAATTCAAAGTTAATCATTTTCAGGGGTGTAGTGTTAAAAAAGGAGGTGTGGGAACGCCGTTCCCAAAGGAAGACTGCACCAAGTGTATTTCGAATAAAGTAAGCATTCGCCTACAAGAATTTCCACACTGAATCTTCCAGTTTCACTATAGACTCTTTACTAGCAGTGCGAATCTGCGTGTCGCTAGCACATCTGTGAGATCGCAGCCATGTTTTAATGTAATCGTTTAGACCCCATATCTTCAAGTGACGTTACTAGTACGAAAAGGTGTGGAAACACCGTTCTCACACGTTCCCACCCCACTACACCCCTGATCATTTTTAATCAAGATTTAATCAGCTCGATTGCTTCAACAATAACTGCAGTCAGATTTGTCTTTTTGAGAAGCACCCTCGTTGCAACAAGAGGATTTCGAGGCAAACGAAGTTTGTTTGTACCCAAAATTTTTTTTAAACATATAATAAAAACCGCCTGTGGGCCTGCTCTTCTAACTAGACTGTTACCTCCATCTGGCTTTCTGAACTGCAGGCTGCGCCAATGCGTAATTTTGCGACCAACGCCTCTCCATGGGCCAAACAACCTAGCTCAGCTTACCTGTCCATGAGAGACTTGGACGAAAACATGCTACCATAGCGCTATAGGGTTAATTGTTAACGCTACTATCACATAAGATAAATTAATCATGGGTCCTCGAGGCTGAGTCCTATTAGAGACTACAACGCTAAAAGCGGTAGTCAATGTTGCTGACCCTAGCTGCCAGCAACAGGACCACACACCCGAATTAAACAACATACGCTTTATTAACAGCATGATTGCATCAGACTCCAATCATCCAATAATAATGACACATGTAAAACATAAACACATCATCCTAAAATGTCCCCCCTTATTTGGTATAAATATTCTAAGTACAAAACCATGAAAAATTTGGACAGAACTCTGTTTCCTTTTTTTAATCTAAAATGTCCTCGTTTTTGTTAAAGTATAAATTTCCTAAAGATTTGACAAGAGCTTCGCCATCATTTCACATCTAGCGGTTTATGAAGTTATCAAAGTCAAAAAATTACTTTACCAAACAAAGCAACAAATCAATTCGTACTTACAGTTTTGTAGGCAAAAACTAACTCATTGTTCAGAATACAATTCTACATAAGAACCTTTCATTACCACAGCCAAATCTATAATGAGGCCTCTACTGACTGGTGCGGGTATTTATGCCAACCCCTTGCTTGGTTTATTCTATTGTGGTTACTTTGTAACCACTACTTTGTAACCATTACTTTGTAACCACTACTTTGTAACCATTACTTTGTAACCACTACTCTGTAACCATTACTTTGTAACCACTACTTTGTAACCATTACTTTGTAACCACTACTTTGTAACCATTACTTTGTAACCACTACTTTGTAACCATGGTTACTTTGCCACCATGGTTACTTTGTAACCATGGTTACTTTGTAACCATTCTCTACGTCAGTGCTATTTGGTAATTCCCCATGTCTCTTCCTTTGGTTTCCCAAGGCTTCACACATACATTTTTACATGCATAATTTATGTTTACACTCGATTATGACATGTGAACAGTCTTCATATTTCCTTTTTGATATTTTTAACAGTCCAGAAAGCTTTCAACTAATTCATATTCTTCAGTAGTCAATATCTGCGGAACTTTTGTTGACAAACTTTCCCAAAGCTCATAATCTTCTAGTTCATCCTCAGTTCGTTGATAATTCTTTACATCAGCTCTTTGTATACTTTCTTGTATCTTTTGTACTGTTATTTTGAGAGAGCTTTCCGTGTAGTTGCATAACCCTTTCGACACATTTCCAATAGTTGTATCACTTCCATAGCTGCTTTACTTAATTCATGTCAGTCACAGGTTGCTTGTGTAACGCCTCTTGTGCGTTGTATTTTGCTTACGCATTGCTTTTCCCTTATTTCCTGCTTGCTTCCTGATTGTTACTTGTGTGCAAGACTTGCCATGATATCTGTTCCACTTGACTACTCGTTACTACTGCTTATAGATCTTACCTTGCAATTTAATATCCCGCAATTTTATATTATTGTTCACATGCCATAACTAGTTAACGATATTAACACATTATCCACACTTCAAATTCAATGTCTCTGTTGATCCATTGATCACCATGTCCCTTTCAGACCGTGACTCATCATTTCGTCATCATTGTATAGTCTTTCAATGTCTCTGGTCATGTTATAGTCATTCATGACTGTAACAGTAACTTTGGTCGTAAGCATCAAAAGTATTTTGCTTCTATGTAGTACAACATACGAGAAGACTACCTGGGCTAGCAATAATAAATTTTTTCACAAAAATCACTACACAAAACATGTTGATCAAGTGGAAGTCTGACTTCTGGACGCAAACAAATAGGCATGTAGGCTAGCTTCACGTTCAACACTCCAAGTAATGAGTTCTAACCAGGTGGTTTTGCGGTTGTATAATGCAAAAGGGTATTCATGATATACAACTTTAAAAACACTGAAGGTTGGGAAGACAAAGCTAGCAGCACATAAAAGTCAAGCGATAGCAAACTGGCATCGCCCACCAACTTCTCTAGTTTTATAGTTGCTGTTGGGGGGCATTTTGAAAGCAGTACTTGCACATTGCAGTTGGCGGTCGGGACCCTTTCGAAAGCAACGTACTTAAACACAGCAGAACCGTCGCCGGAAAGTTTTCAATAGGTGGGTATTTACGTTTGTGCAGGGGGGCTTAACGTTCTAAAATTTGACAAAACCACTGATTTATAGTGTTTCATATTTCAATTTGGGGAGGCTTGGAACTTTGTCTGGGGGGCTAAGCCCACCAAAGACCCCCGTGGCGACGGGACTGACAAACTGCAGTTGCTGTTGAGTGCCCTAGGAAGGCAAAAAACTTACACATTACAGTTGCAGTTTTGGGTCCCTTAAAAAGTAGAATATTTACACGTTTCCACTGCTACTGGGGGACCTATTAAAAGCAGAGTACTTGCACATTGCATTTGGTCTTTGGGGCTCTTTGAAAGCAGAGTACCTACACATTACAGTTGCTGTTGGGGTCCCTTTTGAAAGCAGAGTACTTGCGCATTACAGTTGCTGTTGAGGGTTCCTTTGAAAGCAGAATACGTACACTGTTACACATTACAGTTGCTGTTGGGGGCCGTTTTCAAAACATAGAACTTATTTATGATCTGCTTCGGAGTACATTTTATGAGTAGATAGTAAGCTTTCCATCAAAACTAACGAAAATTTACGCGCGAAACACCTCGAAGGGACCCCTTAAAAAGTGGGGCCCGAGGCAAGTACCTCGTTTATCTCCCCTTAAACAAACCACTGATGCTGACGATTTAAACTCAAGCCTCAGATACGATTATTACCTCACAAACGTATCAGAAATGATCAGGTGATGTTATTCTACGTAACAGTGGCAGGTACAGCTCCGCCTACTGTATAAATTACAAGACATAATAGAATGCGGATTGATGAAAACTTCACTGATTTCTAGTGTTTCATATTTTAATTTGGGGGTTAAAGCTTTTTTTGGGAGGCTAAGTGGCAACGGGACTGAATTTCGGGCCCCCTGTGACAGCGTGGGACCCCAATCGGGGGGCATGGAGGGCGGCTGATACGGCTATGAGGACGATTCAATGAAGTATGCAGTTAACAGCAGCGAGGTTTCGGCAGTTAACAGCAGGTATACATGATAGCAAGATGTAACAGCAGGCGTAAAACGTATTTTGCAGAATATTCCCAACAAAGTTGTTAATTTTAATATTAACACTGAATTTTCCTCTGAATGATCCTCAAAAGCTGACTTTTAAACCCTGCGTTGATTTATAACTGTCTTGTCATAAGCGAAACACGCACATACTCTAAACCTAAAAAGATTCAGACACAGACGATGAGCAATATAATTCTCTCATATATTCCTGTAGTCAACGTAAAAATTGTATATCATCATATCCTCAATGTAATTAATCCCTCGATTATCATGTCGACTGTCAAATTTATCAACGAAATCGTGTAAATCTATTTTTCAGCTCGTACCTTTCAATTGAAAGTAGATCAATCATCAATGTTACTCAACCTTTCACTGGTCATGGAATTTCTGGGAAATGTTTTCACAATTTTTTTTTGAAAAACTTCTCTCGCATGAAGCGCTGGTGAAGGGAAGAGTTACAGTTGCCAGTAACAATGGAACGCAGCTTTTTAAGTAGCGTTAAATGAAAAGACTTGTTCGAGCGATATAGGCAGCTTCGACTCCCTCCGAAGTAAATTCTTTGCCAAAGTTATTTCATGTTTTAAATCATTTTCATTAAATGAATATGATTTGTGAATTCTTCCAAGTGTTTTTCTGATAGAAATGTTTGACCTCCGGGGCAAATAGCAAAAATACGCGAAAGAATTGCTTCTGGATCATTACAGAACATTCTATGCGGTGGCAGGACATGTGTGGGTAGAGTTAAAGCTGTACTCACGAACTACTTACTCAAGATGTTTCGAAGTGGTATGTACAAGGCAGCAGAACACAATACTGCAGCCAGGGAAAATTCGGAAAAATTAACTGAAACCAATTCTTAATGCTTTCACAAACCTTTTGCTACTGGGAGCTACTTCTCCATTGTTGTGAAATGTGGACAACACATAGGCACCAAGAACGCCGTTTTAACGCTTTTCACATGCGTTGTCTCCGCTCTATCTTGGGGTTGTCCTGGAAGGACCGTGTGCCCAATACCTCAATACTGCAAACGACTGGTTCTTACGACGTCATAACCATCATCAGGCATCGACGTCTACGATGGGCTGGTCATGTGTGCCGGATGGAGGACAACCGCCTGCCAAAGCAAGTTCTATATAGTGAACTACCCAATGCTCACCGACCGATTGGGCGTCCAAAACTGCGTTTCCGGACGTGCTAAAGCGTGACCTAAACGCATTTAGCATAACAAGTAATTCATGGGGAAAACTCGCTTGTAACAAAAGAGAGTGGAAGTCAGCCGTTGAAACTGGAAAGCAAACATCAAAAAAATTATTCTTGGAAGATTGTGAGCGCCGCCGTGCTCATCGTCGCACACGACGGGATAGGCCTTGATTGATTCTTCTGTCTCTAATAAATCTTTTTCAACCTGCTGTATTTCTAAAATTGCGTTACCGCGATGTAGTCGCGTATCGTACAAAAAAATTGAATGGATGAGAAGTTGATCATTGATTCACTGCAACCTTCACATTTCCCGCTGTGACGTGGAAAAACATTGTCTGATCATTTTCAGTGCTTTTGGTGACGCAACAAACACCTTCCAGCAGGGACAGATTTTATGGGGGGGACGGGGAGGACATGCCCCCCAACTTCTGGACAGGAGGCACATAATATATTTTTTCCCCCCCAACATTTTGTGATAAAAAGTAATGTAGTTGTGCAAATTTAATGGTTACATTACTCTTGGAAACGTTCCCCCAGCATAAAACCTGGGCATAAATGAGGAAAATGAACGTTATCACTGGAGTATCTGTAGACACAGTATACAGATTACCTATGTAAACTGAATTGTCATGATTGTCGAACATCGTGTTAACTAATTTGAGTCACCGAATCAGTGTGCGCATGAACTTTGCTCTATCAAGAATTCCTGCCCTGTTCTGTAACCTACAATCAGAATACGGTTGCCACCAGGCGCGTAGCTATGGGGGACAACATGGCAATGCCACCCCCAATTCCAAAGTTTTCAGGTTAAATCAAATATTTGAAGTAGGCTATAAGCCAAAGAAATACTTTAGTGCATATCAACGAAACTGCCTCAAGGAACCTGTCCTATTTCAGCTTTTAGTCGAACAGGGCCGTAAGCAGCTTGAGACACCAATGGGAACAAAGAGACTTCTGAGGGGCCCAAATTTTTTAAACATGTCCATCGCATTTTTCCAGGGGGGGGCTCCCTGGTTACGGGCCTGCGTAGACTTACAACACTACTAATACATCAGCAGGGAACGTTTTGAACCTTCATCCCATTTGCTTATAACTTTTCAATAGAAAGAGTGCTGCATACAATGTTTCACGGTAACGACGTTCCCGCCTTCCTGCATTAGTCACAAAACCCAAGCTAAGCCTCATGACCACGTTACCATGAATGCTTTACAGCAACTTTGCTCAGACAACCCACAACTCCAGTAAGTTGGGCGTCTGGCAAGCTTTACTATTTGTTAAGCATGCAACCTTTTCAAGCAATTCATTCTTCGATGCTCAATGGCTGTTGAGCTGACAAGCAAGACGTTGCTTTCACGAAGAGAGCGGAGAGCCAGATCTAACGACTCCCTCAAAATACTATGCAGCACTTTCAACACGTCAGATGGAACCCCAGAACCTCAAACGGTTTTAGTTCACGCGACAGAATGACTCCTTCCTTAGTTGACCGACCTCGATGCACAGTCCCAATGACGCGCGGTGGCTTGACTTGGCAAAACACGTAAAAACGATTTATTTCATTATGAGTCGTATAAAAAATCGTGATGGGCGAGCAAGTCAGGAATCGCTGCGATAAAAACAAGGCACGAACGTCGCTGTGAAAACTTGCGAGGACCAGTGATGACGTCGAACGTGGATAGGCGGTCGCGAGACAAACAAAGAAGATGACGTCGATGCGCAATGCTGCTTCAAGCGGACGTTGTCGAGGCGCGTGACGTCACACGCGTGTGTCGCTTTGGAAACAGTACCTTCATCAAAGCAAGCTACAAGTGTGAGCGTTTTTTTTTGCTGGCGCGAACACGAAGCGACAACGCCGTTCACTGGGGCGAGCGACCGCGACAGAAAACGTCACAATGCGAAGGATTCGACGAAAAACGCGGCAAGACAGCGCGAACTTTTCGCAGGGTTGACATTTCATTGGGATTTCGGGGGGGAGGGGGGTAGCGCGAACGAGAAACAGAAGCGCCGCCTGCCAGGTCGCAATTTCATTTGTCAGGCTGTCGGTCACGTGGTTCGAGGTTTGGAGCAGCAGCGCGTCAGTGAGGCTCTGTCATCGAAGAGTTGAATCGTGGCCTGGAAGGTACTTCCGATCAAAGGGCCCGGGTCGTGTGTGTCCTCGGGCGACTCTGGGCCCGCCCGTCGTTCCACGAGCAAGGTCGAAGCGCAACTGCTGCCAGCAATCGCAAAAAAGTGACATGAAACGACGACCAGCAAAACTAACAGTGCAGCCACATCAGACACAGCAATGAGTTGTCGCCATAATGACGCGAACGACGGCCATATTTGCATATCAGTTTTAGCGCAATAGGATTCAGCGTAAAAGCGTTGGTCCACTTACAGCTACCGATACTTCAAATTGAAATCGAGAACCGAATGCGTTTCAACGACCGTTGAACGAAACGAGCGAAGCAAAAATGATGGCCGGTCAGCGTTGCCAGGCAACGCGGCCGACAACATCACAGAAAACAGGGAACAAAACACGATCGGTGACTACAGGAAATGCTCAGTTCTTTTCTTTTCGCCCAGAAGGTCTGCCTCGGTGCTGGGCAGGTCGTCGTCGTCGTCAGAATTGGACGCTTCCTCGACGTCGTGCGAAGCCTTTAGTTCGTTCGTGTAGTATTCGCCTGGAAGAGCAAACACGACGCAGTTTTCACATTTTCAGAATAGAGCCTTTCAGAACGTCGAAATCGGCAATGCCACGCCTGAACTCGTGGAAGCTTCCAGAAACATGCACGAACGCACGAAGCGCATTTACTTTTCATGATAAATTTTACGGCGTGAGCGAAACGTAACCAGGGTGCTGTTGGTTGGCTGTGGCGAAAATCGTAACCAGGGTGCTGTTGGTTGGCTGTGGCGCAAATCAACTGGTTGCGAACCAGTTGGACGCGATGTAAGCGTCAAACGCCCCCCATCTGTGGTTGCCTGCTATGGGATTCTCAAAGCGACCTCAGGGTATTAAAGGAAGTAGCCTTCTGTTTTACGGCAATCATGCTTCGTCTTTTCAAGCTGGAAGCGCGATGAGTGGTACGAAGATGTCTAAAGACCCCGCCAGAAACAACTTTTCGAAAAATTGCTGTGCATTAAGCCGTTCTGTTTCACACCGATTCCCAGCACTGTTCCGGAAACACTGTGCTGGGTATTTCTCTCGACAGTTGTTCGCGTGCCTTGCCCAGCACACTCAACGCGGCTGCACTGCCGTTACAGACTTTTTCAGTACGTCACAGTCCTGTTTCAGTACGTCACAGTCCTGTTTCTCGAACTGCCTTGGCAGATTATACTTGAATAAGAGCTGATCATGCCTGCATTGTAGGCGAAATATATACTCTGTAAGATCTTAGTGTCTGATTCTTTGCTGAGAAAGGATTTCTTTCCTTGGACAGTGCCTTGGCTGACCGAGTACTCGTGCGTTTCTGCACAACGATTGGTTCACGTGGTAAGGTCGAGCTGACGTCACATTTCTGCTGTCGTTTCTCGCATGTCAACATGCGGAATAGTGTTCCCACTAAGAAGATTGTACAGTGGGCAAATGTTTGCTTTGTTGCGCACTAAGCGCAAGCAACTGCGCAACCATGCATGCACACAAACAGTGAAGCGTTCTCAGCGTTAAAAGGGTTATGCGGTAAATATGTACGATACTAAATCTGGAATGTTGAAAGTGCGCGAGAATGAGATTTCACTGCGCAATTGCAGCCTCAGAGGGAGCGCTGATGCAGAACCTGATCGTTTTCCGTTGGCCGTTCGTTGTCTCTCGCGCAACGACGGCTCACAAACAAACAAAAGCGCAGGTAAAATAAATTATTCAACACAAAACCCTTACGAATACAATTCTCCACCGAGCGTATTGCGAGTTCAACGTGACTAATGATCATGACCATGGACGTCGAAAGAATTTTTCCAGGACGCCAATAGCGGATTTTTCCAGAGGTAGCCATTAAGGTTTTTCGGGGGTGGGGGGGGAAAGAGTGGTAAAATTTCATTTTTTCCTTCTCCAAACTAAAAAAAACTTTTTTTGCCAACAACGTAACAGTGAAACGTCAAATTTCAAAATCCAACGCCCATGATCAAGACGCAGTTTCTGTTTTCGAAATGTATCAGACTTCGGTATAAACCAGCACACGGCAGAAGCCACGCAAAATCATTGTCAGTCAAACGTAACTCACCTTTGTGTGCCATGAAGTAACGAACCAGGACGATGATGGTGACGATGAGCACGAACACGGCGACTGCAACCACTCCACCAATCACAGCTGCATTCACAGTGGGCGGGGCCGTGGTGCTGGGTGCTGCGGAAAATTGCCAGGTTTTAAGGAGCGTGCCCGCAGTGCATGGAAAGAGCCATCGTCACACCAAGCATGCCACCGAGCAACAAGCACAAAGAATCAAGTTAGTATGACGTCCGCAGGGTTAGTGGGGTGCTCGATACGCGAAGATGAACTGATGACCGAGTGCAGGATTGCCGGGCACTATGCGCTCAGACGTATGTGTTGTTAGATGTGATCGGCAACGGCGGTGGACGGTAGAAGCCCCTCTGGTCCAGGCCAAGAAGCAAGTGAGGCTGATGGGCCCAAGCATACAAAAGCGTTCAAACTTTTAACCATACAAAATTAATTATACTGTAGATCTAGGCACGCATCGTCAGCCTGGCGTTAATGGCTCGGGAGCTTGTCGAGCAAATTGTGGAACGGTTTGTTTCCTGGTGATGTTTTCCGTATTAAATATGGAGGGGTGCAACACATTTTTCTTGCATCGAAATACAAACTCCGCGCACAACGTGGCACGACGCAACACCACAGCACATCACATTTGACGACTTCTATCTATCTCTACAGTGCTAACAACTCGCGATAAATAATATCAAGCATCCTATTCACACTAGACTGAAGACACGTCATGCAAACAGAATAACAGAAAAGTTACACTCGCACGCCGGAACAGGGTCAAACCAAATACAGATTGCACACGCCAACTTCAGCGGTCTGTTTTGCTCGCAGTAACATTCACATCGAAAAGCATTGCTGCCAAGTAGACTAAAGGGTTTACGAAATGCTATTTTTGCTGCGCTGGTAATTCGACTTTCGCTTACGTGAGAACCAGCATTGGTGGTGTTCGCTAGGTGGCGTTGTTGTCCTGAACGGAGGTAAGCCGCCAGTGGCACGTGCGCTCATCTGCCACGGAAAGAATTCCGAAAGGCTGTTTGCGACCAACTATCTTCGCTATGCGAATGCTACGTCAAATCAAATGGCTTTGCGACGAGAATTAGTGTTCATCAGAACACAAGCTTGCGCGGATGAGGCCAGCGATTTTTTTTAGAATTTGAGCAGCAAAATCAGAACTATCCCCGAATGGCTCGGCAGCAGTCATGCACTGGCATTGCTGCCAGTGTGTTTGTATGGTTTGCACGAATAACGAAAACTCTAAAAAACAAGGGTCATACAAAGTGGCGGCGAAACAAGACCGGGGTCATGCTGTGGTGAAAGAACGCAACAACGGTGAGATCTACTAAAATGACAACTTCCACTTCAACCAAACCAAGACAGAAAATAAAGTAAAATAAACCATGCACTTCATTTCATAACGTGACGCATGCGACAGAACGCCCACGATCAATCTGCCAACAACGCAGAGACAGTCACACGGCAGGCAAGCCTCACCTTTCGTACTGTGCTCCAGCAAAAATCCTACTGTCCGAAACACGCAAGCATTTTACTACTTCACACAACACCACAAAACAACCGCATCAGACGCATTGCTCGTGTATACTTGGCCGCCACCATAAGAAGGTTTTGCGATATTTGTGCAACTTCTAGTAAGCAAGGTCTGCGAATGGGGCCGGGGGTATTTCATAAGTCTTGCGGACCGCACATGTTTTCAAGTAATAGTTTTCTTTTTTGTTGGATTTAATATTCACCACGCAGACTCGCACAGGAGCCGACAGTGCAAAAACGATTGTGATGCCACAAAAGCGTGCAATCCGCATGTCTGCACACATAGGAACAGAGAGTGTGCGAGTGCTTTTTCTTATTTCCATTGTGATCTTAGCTAGTTATGTTATCGGTGGTTCCCAATGGGTCGCCACCCAAAGAAGGGCCGCAAAAGGTCAAAATGGGTCGCGCCGAGATGATCCAACCTGAGTTGTATATTTTCAACTTTACCACTGCTTGTCTGTCCGCAGCGTAGGTACTTGTAAACGAACTTAGCAACTTACTGCCGAATATCATCCATACAATCATTATTTCTTTCATGTCAACATAATCTGTTTGAGCTTTGGGTCACGAGACATTCACCAAACTGGGTGGCGCTCAAAAAGGTTTGGGAACCGCTGGCCTAAATAACTTGGTCAGCTAATTACTGCCAATAATTCAGTACGAGGTCGCGAGCCGGATTCGAACCGTGATTTGGCGAGCTTGGTCCAAACGGGATGTTACACAATTGACTTCGCTGACCGAAAGTACAGTTTTTTTCATGACAGTACACGCAGACATGTGAAGCCAGGTCATGCCGGGGATCGCCGCTGTGTGAACCGCACTTTGACGGGAAAACACACGGACTTTTGCACGTTACCAGAGTTGCTTTGAAAACGGTTTAGAAATCTTAGGGAGATTTCAACACAACGGAGTTTAGCCGCGCACCTCGTGAAGAAACAAAAGTCGATAACCTAAGTGCGACACAAACGTGAATAACCATTTAAAAAAAAGCAATGAGAAGCTCATGTGCCGAATTAAACACACGCCACTTTAGGTGCAGCATGTCCGAAGAACCAACAAACTTATAACACAATCGAAACACATAGCTACCTGGAAACCCATCACTTTCACCTCCAGGCTGGGTAGCTAGAAAGCAACACAACACATCACAGCCGAGGTTAGTTGATTGATAAAAGTAAAGGCACAGGCAGGTGTGCAGGAGGTAGGCCGATGCAGAGTGATGCAGAGCATGTGAGGAAACAGAAAAAAAGATAACGAGCGGTTAATAGTATTTCCTCACGTGACCACCAAACATCGACGGAGGGCCGAGGCAATCGCAGTTTGGAAAGGTGAACACGATAAATGCAAAACAATATCCCAAACCGTACATAGGAAGAGTTCAGTTGTTCACTTTTTTATTGTCACTGGTAAAAATGACCTTTCGTGTAAGAGAGTTTCGATAGTTGCTCTTGTTTAAGTCAGTGCGGATTAGCAGTGTTGAGACTGTACGTTTCTTCTCAACACGATGGCGTTGTAGCAGCAATCGACGTGACAAAGGACATTTTAGCCGTTTTTTTTGTTTTGTTTTTTTAAATAAATAATGCAAGGCTCTCGCACCTTCACGCACCGAAGATGCTTTTGCTAAAGGTCGACGACGCGGGTCAATCGCCTCGAATGCTGTGGCTTCTACATCTATTGAAAAGCGCCCAAATTATACACCAGGTTTCCCCGAAACCTGTTTTAGTAATTTGCACTTTTCTTTCTGTGGTAGAACCACACAGTCGAAAGCATTTCACGCGCTTTCAGTTGTGGTAGTTGTGCTTGTACCGGCGAACTATGTCAATGAAGCACCAGCACGGCATCTAATGATTTGGCCACAGCTGTTAAAAGGCAGCGTTTAAACGAAGCAGCAGCAGTTTAAATTCAAGCACAATCCGAAGAACACGGCTTATCTATAGCAAACGCAAACATGTCTGCTGCCCTCCAGTGCCATCCACGAAGCAATGAAACCACCAGCTGCACACCACGATAACCACCGCTATCAAGCAAGTACAAAAGCAAGCTGAAAACAAGCCCAACTTCTAGACCAGCTATGTCCAGCCCGTGGGCCGCATGCGGCCCAATCGGAGATTTTGCGCGGCCCAGTTTGCGTTTTCGCTGTAGTAAAAGTATCCTTTATTTTGACAACCTGTTCTTGTTTTGATAATCTTGAATTTCACAGTTTTGATGCAGGTGGACTTCAGTGCCACATTGTCACGTCTGTTACCACTGCAGTTAGGATTCGAACGCTTTAAGTGTATTAGTTTAAGCTAAATGTAGTTTTCTAAACTCACAGTAAGCCATTCAATGTGCGGCCCTCATTAATATGTCATTCAATGTGCGGCCCTCATTAATATGTCATTCAATGTGCGGCACTGGTTAAGATAGTGACATAATTTTTGGCTCAGTAAGCCATTTGGGTTGGACATAGCTGTTATAGACTAATCAAGAAAAACCCGTCTTACATCAACAAAACACAGTGATAACAGCAATTCCGTTACTACGGCAAATGATAACGGCTTGAAAACGGAAAGTGCTCGCTAAACGCTACATAATTTGCTACCTAAGCGCTTGGAGACAGATTGCTACCCGGCGTCTGAGCACTCTATTTTGCATTAGTATCATCGGAGAAGCTAATTAAGAACAAGCGGACCAACCGAATGAGGGAAGAGTCATATCGGAATTAGAGGCAAGCGAACACGCGGTCGACCGATTTGAGATTCACCGACTTTTAACGAGAAAGTATACATCCTGAGGCAGTTTCACGACCAATATAGCTATGCATAGCACAAGTTTCTGTTAAACATCTGTGTTGGTGCTTGTGTGTTGCGCAACGAAATTGTAACAACTTCTGTCAATAAGAAGCGATTTTTCTTGAAGTCAAACGTGAAAGCCTCTAGGCAGGAACGGCCCGCTTCTTTCAAGTGCACTCACAGGTTATATATATATATATGAAGCAAGGGACGGACGCGCAAGAGCACTTACCTTCAGTGGTGGGAGGTTGCGGAGTGGTCGGTATCACTGAAATACAAGCAGCACTTAACAAAATTGATTTAACACTTACTCCTAAGGTTAAATATCATGCCATAAAATATTTTGCGTGGTAATAAGTCGTCTGTATCAACCTGTCCTACTTATTTGCAGTCGCTAATTTCATAGAAATGTTTGCGATATAATCAGTGTTGTTAACTTTCTTTGTTTTTTATTTTTGTATTAAAATGAATACAAAAATGTTTTTCGGGGGTTATTGCATTCCATAGCATATATATATATATATATATATATATATATATATATATATATATATATAA